>Ga0209700_102349_pt1 | contig 38505 bp, 14 predicted proteins | sample SiratroredBW_FD_187528 | JGI IMG/M metagenome (GOLD analysis project Ga0209700, IMG submission 187528) | Root nodule microbial communities of legume samples collected from California, USA - Siratro red BW (SPAdes) (version 2) | ecosystem: Host-associated > Plants > Roots > Nodule | place: USA...
CGAGCTCACCTGAGCTCATCCAGGCCGATACCATCGGCTCTGATACCACTTGTTGGGAACAACGGGGAATTTACCACATACACATATCTTCACATTGGTAAGATATTGTCCACTTTGGGCTTAAGCCCTCATGGTTTTGCTCTTGGGCACCTCCCAAAAGGCCTCTAACCAATGAAGACTACCCATGTGTATATAAACCCATGTCCAACCTCTTGTTTGAGTGATGTGGGACTTTGTTTGCACCCCAACATGATCTGGATTCCTGCAATTGATTTTTCATGCATTCACACTGTTGGTTAGGATGGCTCATATTTAATTTTAGTTGTACACTCAGGCACATAAACCGATTTATCTGTTTAATACTTAGTCTCGCTCGAGAGAGGGGCTTTGTACCCTCATATAGTAATAAACCAACTACGCTTTTAAAATTTGAGTATAGTTTGAGATTGAGAGACTGTTAATGATTTGTGTGTTTGAAATTTGAGTCTCGTTAGTCTAGTCGCCTCCGTATGAAGGTGTTGTGGACTCTTGTACGATAATAAATTGATCTATATGTTTAAAATTTGAGTCTAGTCAACTAGTCGGCTCGATACTGAGGAATTCTGTATCCTCATATTAGCTGCGTATCCTCATATAGTAATAATCTTATATGTATTTGAAAACTCGAGTTTCATCATCTAGCTGGTTTGAGACTAAGAGCGCTATACTTTTTACGATAATAAACCGATCAATATGATCGGATTATGGAAAAATTCTCCGAAATAAAATCAGTTTGGTATTGTTATTTAGTGTATATGATCAGAAATGGATATTTATGGAATTTAATTACTACAAGATCAATTGTTTCCAAAATTTCAGAAATCTCTATCTGATCGGAATGCTTAAATATTGGTTCCCAGTTAGTTGGGAAAAATATCTAGCTAGTAAAATAGCAACTTGATTATGTAGCTATAAGATTAGGGGAGGAGTTTTCATATAAATAAGCTTTGAATTATAAAAAACAACATACACTCGATACACTCGATCATGACTACAGGTCCACCCGGTTTCGAGGGAAATAAGATAATTGACGTGCTAGTGAGAGATAGAGCAATGAAATGATCTTGGAATTCAACTCAAAACTTTAAAATATTAGGTTAACGAGTTTTATTTTTTTATATGTTACTCAATATTCTTATTAACGAATCTTATTTTTTATATGGTACTCAATATTCTTATTATAAAACTAAATTCATATTGAGAGTGTATAGAAACTCTCGTCATAACGTGTTGTAAGAGTATCAGTATTGATTTTTATAATCAATTACAAAAATTTGACATCTAATAATAATCATTTCTGTTGGCAGGGTGGATTTGACATGATTTGCAGTGGGAGGGACAAGATTGAAACTCCAGAGCAGGTAGTATTATGTTGCGACACGTTTAGTATTCAATCAATTCATCTCAGTACTTGCATATCTTTTTAGTCTAAAAAGTAATTCAGTTTACTTTACGTTACATGATATAGTTTAAACAAGCGGAAGAAACAGCTAAGAAGCTAGACTTGGATGGGCTCGTTGTTATTGGTGGTGATGACTCAAACACCAATGCATGCCTCCTTGCTGAGAACTTCAGGTATGTCTTGGCTGGTATAAATTATAGTGTTTCCTTGGATGTTTTTGTATGGAATAATGTTTTCTCGTTAGGCTTTTTTATTTACATTTCAAGGTCTTGTCCTTTTATCAGTATATTTAGTACATAGTTTAGTTGCTGATAATAGTATATACATACGAAGACGACATTTCAATTATGAATCTGTACAATGTTTCCGATTGTTCAATGCTTTAATATGGATCCATGCAGGAGCAAAAATTTGAAAACACGTGTAATTGGATGCCCTAAAACCATTGACGGTGATTTGAAATGCAAAGAAGTTCCCACGAGTTTTGGGTTTGACACTGCTTGCAAGGTGAATGATGATATGCACTCGATAATATGGTTCTGGTCTCTACTCTAAATATTTAAATAATACTACAAATGTGTAAAATTGTCTTTTTATCACTATTTATTTGTTAAGGAATTTATGAAACATTTCACTTTCGTATGTGCACAGAGGGAGAATCGTGTATAGCATGCTTCTGATTGCACCTGATGCATTTTAGTTTCTCCAGCAAAACATTCAAAATTTCGTAAAATATTCTTAAATTTACTTTCTCAGGCCTTCTTCTATTGTTAGATTTTCTTTCTTTGTTTTTTCGAGGGAGTCATACGTTGTGACTTTTTCTAACACTTTACCATCAGTATTATGATATTTACAAGCTTTCTATACTAGAAATACTTTTAAATATTCATTTAGTAATGCAAATTTCCTAATTGCTGAGTGTTATATAGTGATACCCTTTTAGATATATGGCACATGATTACATGACCTGACTGTTTTCCTATTTTTATGTTAATGTAATGCAGATATATTCTGAAATGATTGGAAATGTTATGATAGATGCCCGATCAACTGGAAAATATTATCATTGTAAGTATACAAAATTGAGAAACTCTTTAGATCTACATAGCAACTAAAACTGAAGCCTTTGAAAGTTGTAGATACTATTATCTACTGTTTTTATCGCTGCTTCTCTTTTCTTAGAAAAACATGGAGTGCTTCACTTTTTAAACATTTTGCACTTTGAAACACTGCTATCATCTGTTCTTATTGTATCATGTGAAGACCTGAATTCATAATTTGAATTCTTGTTTTAGATTGATACGGCCAACAAGATAACTAACTTGTTTTGCAGTATCTAAATAAAACACGTGCTATCTCCTTTTATAACAAATTAATCATAACATCTGTCATTCTTTTCACCACTTTTATTAAGTATAGGCCAAAACAATGACATGAAAGATGATTATATATATTCTTATTGTCACCACTTTGTTTATATGGTATCCCACATTTTACTTGAGTGAGAAATGACTAGTTCATTCATTCGTTTATTATCCTTGCAATGTAACAACTGCTCTGTTCTGTGATTTTTGTGCTTCTGACTTGTTATTCGCTTAAATGGTTAAATTATATGAAAACGCTTTTTGTGGTGTTGAAGGGTTTAAATAATTTCATACTTTGTTGATAAAAGTTCTATACTTTGTTGAGATTCTTTGTTTAATATCTAAATAAAATGTGATGTTCCTAAAAGAGTTTATGCTTCAATTTATATGGCAGATAACAGGCATCATACTTTCACCAGCCTATAGCTCTCTTCCTTTATATCTATCGATCATAAATGTGTGTGATTTCATTATTGAATAGATTTCAAACAATAAAACATGCAATCATCTGTCTGTAGTTGTGCGGCTTATGGGGCGTGCGGCTTCACACATTACGCTGGAATGTGCTTTACAAACTCATCCAAACATTACAATTATTGGAGAAGAGGTTCGTCATTTATTTGATCATTTTATCTATTGTTCATACATGCTAGGGGGTTGATGAAATCGATAAAGAAAACGCTTCCATGTCAATCTTATGGTTAGAGTTTGCTAATGGGAAAACAGCCCTTTATCAAATTTGATTTAACCCATATAAGTACACATTTCAGGTTGCTGCAAAGAAGCTGACGTTGAAAAATGTCACAGACTATATTGTTGACGTTGTTTGTAAAAGAGCTGAAATTAGTTACAACTATGGTGTTATTCTTATCCCTGAAGGTCTAATAGATTTCATACCTGAGGTATCTATTGCTTTTCACAAAAGAGATAAAAATACCTATGTTTCTATGTATTTGAGATTATGTATCAGTGTTGATCATGTACAATCAGTACGAAACACACTTCTGATGATACGCATTTGTTCTTCATATTCTGCTGTTTTCAGGTCCAGCATCTTATTGCAGAACTAAATGAAATTCTTGCCCATGATACTGTGGATGAGGGTGGGTTATGGAAGAAGAAACTCAGTGATCAATCGTTGAAGCTTTTTGAATTTTTACCTCAAGCAATTCAAGAACAATTGATGCTTGAAAGAGATCCACATGGAAATGTTCAGGTGCCTAATGTCGTAGTGCAATCTTGCTGTGTTTGTTTGTCTCCTCTATGGAATTTGAATTAGCATCAATGTTAACCTTTCTTATATTCCCATGTAGGTTGCCAAGATAGAAACAGAGAAAATGCTTATTCAAATGGTTGAGACTGAGTTGGAGAAGAGAAGAGAAGAAGGCAAATACAAAGGCGAATTTAGAGGGCAGTCACACTTTTTCGGGTATTTTATCTAATTTTTCAATTATTATTGTTAGTAAACTTTAATACATATTGCTGTAAACTAAAAAAGTTTCCAGGGACGTGTTTTTATTTCCCTTTACTTGGATTAAAATTTTTTTTGGGTCATATATATGTTATGCGTGATCTTTTAAATGACACTATATGTAAGAGTTCGTGGTTACCGGTTCAAATTTAAAATATGCAGTTACGAAGGGAGATGTGGCTTGCCTACTAATTTTGACGCTACTTATTGCTATGCTCTGGGTTATGGCGCTGGAGCCCTCCTCCGTAGTGGGAAGACTGGACTTATATCATCAGTTTGTGCTTCTTTACATGCCTTATCTGTTGATACCTACTTAACTATCTTAGACTAATTGGTGTTGATAATCGATTGTACTTTGAAATTGCGCTTGTTTATAATATTGAAGTCACCAACTTAGTTCTTTAACTTGCTTCGACATTTTGCTCAGGTTGGGAATTTATGTGCTCCAGTAGAAGAATGGACTGTTGGTGGAACTGCACTCACCTCACTGATGGACGTGGAAAGGAGACATGGTGCACATTCTGATCTGTGACTTTGGCTATACCCCAATGACTATTCACTGACTTAGTTTTCATGCAATATTCTGTTGTGCTGCTGCTGTGATTTGATAGGCCAAAATCTGACTTATGCAGTTATAGTTCTTTATTAGGAAGCTATTAGACAGTTATTTTTATATTAATATAGGATGGTAGAAATATACAAGCTGTGTTACATACTTGTAAAAGGGAATTACGTCATCAGTTGCTATTCCCCATGCTTTGAAAGCAGTGGACTTTTGTCAGGGTTAAACCTTACGATTTTACTCAAATGTGGCCTAAAATTCAGATTATTTCTATATTTATTCATAAATCGGAGTATTTTTTCTTGAGTCCAAAATAGTTAAATCAAAGCGTGTTTTAGTTAGAAGTATTCTTCCCCTGCATATTTTGGACTCATATTGCCAACCTCTGGTTATATAAATCATAAAAGTTTGTATAGACTGCATTTATGTGACTGCTTTGTTCACTGTTCAACTGTTTACGAATGTGCAATTTTCTTTGCAGGTAAATTCAAGCCTGTGATCAAGAAGGCAATGGTGGAGCTTGAAGGTATATTTATATTCATAAAAACATTCTTTTGGGCTCAATAATAGGCCACAAACGTGGTAAGCGAACTGCATTTTTACCCATGTCGAGCCAGAAAAATTAAATGAAAGGGAGGTTAAAATATTTTATTTCATATGTTCAAATGTGGTCCAAAAGACAATATGAAACACAGAGTATGCAATATTAAATACTATAGCGCTTGCAGCTTTAAGCTTCTAATATCAACTCCAATTATCTATGGATATAATATTAAATATATTTCTTGTTGAATCACTCAGGGGCACCCTTCAAAATGTTTGCCTCCTTGCGGGATGAATGGGCCTTGAAGAATTGCTACGTCAGTCCAGGTATGCTATATATGACTAATGTTTCGCCTACTGTTTCTGCTAGCTTCACCGAAGTCCTATTTTTGTGCTTTGTCAATATTGGTTTAAATCAACTTTTCTGTTGAACTGAGTGATTGGAGTTCTCTCTGCAATATAATTAGTTTAATGCTCGTGATAATGATGATTTTCCTTGTAGGTCCAATTCAATTCTCTGGCCCAGGATCCGATGCACTTAATCACACTCTACTCTTGGAGCTTGAATCACAGGCTTAGACAGAGTATGAGGTCCTTGTTTTCACGTTGGCAATTCATATTGTTCTTTTTGGGTTCTTTTAATAAAATATTGAGACTAGCTAGGGCGTTTGAATTTACTTTTGAAATTTACCAGCTAATGGTACGTGTTAGTTGATGAGCTTTGATTAACAATATTAATCTTTTGAAAAAATAAGGAGCTTTTGAAAAATATTAATCTTAACAATATCAACTAAAAAGTAAACTTTAATTAAAAATTCTTAAGTTACCTTAAATGATAAAATAATTTTATTAACATCAATACAAAAACTCTAATTAATATGGACAGAAAAATAATCATGCGTCGAAAAAAGTCTTATTGATATTAATTAAAAAATATTACTAACCTTCGTTCTTATTTATATTGATTGAAATCAATCTCCTATTATCGAATTCTAACCATTATCAATAAAATAGTTTAATTTGGTAAATAAAGTGAACCTGGGTTTAGTTAGGTAATTTGCTTAAATATAATATTTAAGAAAAAAATCGAATATGTATACTTTGATATTATGGTTTTGTTTTCTTAATGTATTCTGTGTGCTATATGTGTTTTTATCTCTGTTACTATCGTCTCCTAAGCAGATTATGACGATGCTCCTAACATGTTCAAGACAATTAATTGTTGCATTCCACAAATCTTAGATATATGAACTTTTTATCTTCTAGTGTTTTAAATACTTTATAAAGTTCTATAAATCCATTTGTTTAAATATTTATAATCTCTATATATATAAATCTTTATTTTATATTTTTTATTTAAGATAAGTTATCTAGTGATATTTTACATTTTAAGTTTGTCATAAAAATTATTTCACTTACAGATAAAACAACAAACATGGATATTTTATCGTATTATATTATTAAGTATATACTGGGAAGTGAAATCAACATAAGAGAAGGATAAATTATGAAATGGTAATTAATATGAAATAAAAAATCATATTTTAACGCTACTATTCATTTATTATATTCATTTAACACTACTTTATTTAATAAAATATTATATAAATAATAAAACAATAATATATAGAATGAAAATTAATGTATAAGATGAACAGTGATTTTAACGTATCACCCCTCTATGAAATATGTTTACAAATTTTTGTTTGATTTTAGAGTAACTATTATCGACACTATCAGGTAGTGATTTGTAATTAGACGATAATGTAAAAAGAAACTATACTATCAATGATTATACTTGTTGTTAAATAGTTCTTGGTTCTATAACAAGTATAATGTTAAAAGAAAACATAATTTCTAAATAATAAGGTTTTTATAATATTTGTATAACTTTCAATACTATATAACAATATGTTCTAGGATATTGTTGTACCTCATCAATTTTTATCAGAAAAAATATTAACGGTAGAATTAATTTGCAAAAATATTATATCATTTCATCAATTTACTACCTTTCCTTTGTCCGTATAAAACAAAACACTTCTTATATGATAGAAAGACGAAAAAAAAATTACGACTAAAAGAAATTATTTCTCAACTTCAAATATCAAATTGAATTAAACCGAAACATAATTAATATGGAATTTTTAGGACCTAAATTAATTAATAGTTTTTAAAGTTAATGTGAAAGCTTACATGTTTATAATTTCATAAATCAGATTATGTGAATAACTTTGTATGATACTTATTAATTATTCTTTTCATTCTTCCATCTTTAAAAGTTGGACTTGCTTTCCTCAATAAAAAGAGAGAGGCTGCATAAGATAATACCCAATTTGAAACTTGATCCTTTTTTTAAGGGGAAAATTGTAGTAACTTTCCACCTTTGCATTTTTTACTAAAAATACTTATATATCCTCTATTTTGAATAAATAATTATTTTTATATCTTTAATAAATAACATTTACATTTTTCATCTTTTATGTTTTGTATTTTTAAGAATGTTTTTATAAAAGAAAAAAAATTGTTTATAATTTTCAAAATTTTCTATTTTAAAATTTAATTTTTAATTTAAGATTTATTCAATAATTATTTATTTAAGTTTCAATCAATGTAATACTTTTAAATAAAATAAGAAATTAAGTATCATTCTATTAAAAATATGAGAGAAAGTATGTGTCATTTATCAAAACATGCAAAGAATATGAGTGTTTATCTAAAAATTAAACTAAACGAGAATATTATCTTATTAAAACAATTTCTATTTTAAAATTAGAAAAATAAATGAGTATAATTTAATGTCATCTTAAAGGAAAAAAGTAAGTGCATTTTTTTAACAATATCAAAACACATCCATATCAGTGTATAATAATAAGGTGGGTAGAAGAAAATCCGTTTCAGAAATAAAATGAAAAAAAAAAGTATTTTTAGGTTACTTAATTTTGTTCAAGTTAGATATAATTATTTTGTAGGGTAATAAAGTATATCTTTCAAATATTTAACTTAAAAGTAAGACTCAAATTTGAGAGTAATTAAGCTAAAAATTAACCATTTTATATGCAAACATACTCCCCTCAAGGCAAAATCGCAACAAAATATTGAATACATCAAAGTCATGTCTTCTGATTTTCATATTGCAGGGTCCTTCAGAAGTTGTCTCTGCCAGAAAATTCTGATCCGAAATGCAGAACTAAAATATTCTGCATTAATTCATGTTGATAAGTGAAGATGAGCCCAAGTGGCATGGTACAGAAGGTTACATGAAAGATTGAAGGTGGGAATCATAAGATTCAACGAATTATGATTGCATTATGAAAGATAGGTTTCTACTTTTTGGGGTGACTACACAGACACAGACCCAGCACAGCTAGTAAGACGTTGACGATCAAACGTGGTGGGCTTGGAGTTGGGTCAAGGGGAAGGGTTCTTTTGTTGCTGGCTGTGTCTGTGACAAATCAATTGACACTTTATGATTTTGGTTCGTAGTAAAATATTTAAATGCACATAAAAAAAAACATCTCTCGCTTTCCCTTCATCACACACATTGATCCATGCAGATACAGCCACGGAGAATGCTGATTCAGCACCACCACTAATTGGTAAGCATGTATTAAGTTAAACAACTTGAAAGTTTTTTGACTCATAAATGTGTAGTGGACTTGTTGAACCGTGCACATGACTTATTTTATGTCTCACCAACATGGGGTTGGGTTGGGTCCATGACTAAGCTTCTGGGGGGCTATGTTGTGTGTCACTAATTGAGGTGATTTGGAAGGTAATAAGATAAGCACAAGCATTCAATTCTTCTTGATGCTTTCTGCTTTCGCTTGTTATCTTTTTGCACTGAATCGGTATCTTTATCAGTGATGTGTTTCTCCATTGACTGAGTATAAATTACTCGTGGTTTGAATGTGTGAAACTGAAAAGGACAGCTTTTTTTTCTCTCCAAGAAACAGCATCCCATGGTTTATCTTTCGGTCTTGATGGGTGCCTCTATGTGCAAAGCTTGTTCTTTCACATGCGATGCTTATTTATATGTGCTTTTTGGACTGTTCCACTTACCATGTTATGGAACATCACCTGACACTTTGATGTATAATCCATCTCTACCTCCTCTGGAGAACTTTTGATGTTCCTGTCATGGCTGATGTTTTGCAAGATTGTCAAAGTAAATGAGAAAGGATGGATCCATGCAAGTTTTACTGTGGTTTTGTTTTGAAATTTGGTGCTTCTTGACTTGTATGTATTCATGCTTTTTTGTTGTGGACTGATTATGTATCTTGGAATTGTGGCAGGCTCTTGTCATTTGACATTTTGAATTATTGGTTTATTTCTACATGCTATTTTCCAAATTCATGTTTTGATGATGGTCTTAAGAAATCCAAAACATAGGTAACAAGACAACCTAAATCAAATCCAATTATATTAACAAACTGCCAAAACCTGTCACGTAAACTAACTTAATTACTCTAAAAAGTTCGTTCTTGCCAAAGCATACCCTCAACAATAATTGCTTAGATTAATGTTGGTGAAGAAACTATGACCGCATACATAAAAAATATATAAAAAAAAGAGTTTTTTTTTTTTTTTAAACAAATCCTTTTAAAGGCTAAACTCTTAGCAAATTCAGTGGTGGATGCTTGGAGACACATGAAGGAACAACAATGGTTACACCTGGCCAATTGAAGTGAATTACAGTGAGAAACGATGTAAGTGGGTTAAGCTTGTGATAAATTATTGAGAGTGAAGACTTGGTGCCTTGCTCTGTTTCTTTGTCGCACTAAAATTGGTTGGAAACGAAACTCTATATACATGCATGTTTCTGAACTCAAAAAGGAAAGATTTTTCATGAAAATGGACTCCACTCCATCAGATGGTAGTAAACCTCTTGTTGGAGTGTTTCTTTTTTAATTGTAGTTATCAATGCAACCTGTAAAATAAGACACGTTTCACAAAAATAATGTTTAAAATGAATTTTAATTTAAAATAAAGAAAAAATTATGAATCTTCCTTTTACTAATAATAAATAATCTGTTACTTTTGTTAATAACTCTCTTTATCTCATTGCTAATGTTTTCACAATTATTATCAACTTTTATTATTAAATACTACTATCATCTTTGACATCTAACTATCAAGATACATTTTTAATTCTTCAGTATAAAATATTAGGTTAATGAAAAAAGATTTTAAAGTATCTTCTCTTACTCCATTTGTGTATTCAGTTTGGACTTTCTGTTAAAGATAGAAGAATCATTCTCTTACTTATAAAGAGTGTCTCTATAGGAATGATAGTGCATTAACTCATTGTTATTCATAATCCATAATTATCAATCTTATTAATTAAAAGGATTTATATTAATCACTTTAGTTAACGTCTTTTCCATCAATCCAATTTGATGGGTTCATTTATTGAATTATATTATAAACTTAGTTATTATTATCATTAACTAATAATATTATTATTGGTATACTTATTATTATTATTATTACCTTTAATATTATATATATATATATATATATATTTAGAAAAAGATATTAGTAGATAGGTCAAAATTTCCAACTTTGCCTTATACGATTGGCTAGTCTTTTGTATCCTCTCTCATTCTTTGCATGTTAATGATAAATTGACGAAAAATGAATTTAATTAACTCATTTTATTACTCATAAATTTATCTGGACATTAAATGATATTTGAATCCTTCACAAATTATCATAAAAAAACCTTATTCAACTTTTTGTGTAGTCTTCCATAACTTAATATTTGATAAATCGAAAAAATACAAATTTAATGGGTTTTATCCACGTAATACCAAAAGCTATCTTTAAAAAATAAAAATAAGTAAAATTCTATTTTAATATGTTTATTTTTAAAGCAGTATTTTTGAGTTATTTTAATAAACAAATCTTAGACCAACTTGTTTGTGTTCAATTTTAAAAATATTGTTTAATAACAATCAGTTTATATTAATAAGTAAATCATATGTATGCGTCTCGATAAATGATTTTTTTTTAAAAATATTTAAAGTTTCGACAAATTAGTCTTTTTTTTCTTAGATAACTTTTTAAAAATACATTTATTTTAAAAAACTTATTTTAAGTTTAAATAAATTGGTCTAATGTTTAGTAATAGAGTTGTATTCATAGATAATATGTTAATATAATTTAAGATTATGGTGAGTTTTTCTGTCCATTATTTAAGATTTTTTACATTTTGTGAGAATGTCCAATTTTCTTAGTGTTACATCTCAAATCAAACCTAAGATATAATATAATATGCAAGCAAACTCAATTACATTTTTGCTATATAACAAAAAATTAATAACAAACCAATTAGTATTCATGTTGTCATTAATCAAAAAAGAAAAAAGAAAAGAAAACTGGTCTTTTTTTGGGGTTTAAGCAACATTTGTTGAATCTTGGTAAGGTCATCATTTCTTCCACTATCTTTCCCAATAAATAGTATTCTTCTTGCTCTGTTCCTTCCTCTTAACTCTTAAATAACCCTTCAATCTTATTTTTCTTTCCTTAATAAGAAGCTGAAAACTGATTCTGAAGAGTTGGTCAATAAATCGTTGACTTTTTTAAAATAGTAATATCCATATTTTGAAATGATCACACTCTTATAGAATATCAATAACGTTAGTTTTATTTTATCAAATACTCAAAAACATTAACTAACAATGAATAAATTAACTTTCATACATCAGTAATATAATATCTCCTTTTTGTGTTTTATCTTGACCTCCATATTTAGAATATTGCATTCTACTTGGAGAAAGAATAAAATAAATCTAAATATCATACTAACTGTTCCACTATTGTTCTAACACTTATTTTCATAAGATATCTCGCGTTTTCTCTCTCAAAACCTCAAGCTTCAACATCATAAATGGTGGATGAACGGTTCTTCACATATATGTTAGAGTTTATGTATCCCACAGTGTAAAATGATTCATTGTAATTCACAAAAGATATCTAATCTCATATTGTTTAGTTTCTATATTTTCAAAAAATGACTTTCCATATATTTTAAAGTGAGAAAGAAAGGAGATGAATTTCATGTATTCAGGGACTTCATATTCAAATTTCCTATTTTTTTCTTGCCCATTCACACAAAAAATAACCTTTTCTCTTTAGTTCAAACTGAAGAGAAGTTAATTGCTAAAACAAAGTACAACAGTACTTTAAAAATATATTGAACTACAAGAAGAAATGCTATTATTACCCCGACAAATATCAAATTGCAGATTTATAATGCCTTGTTTTCATCATTTTTTTTTCAAACATAACTTACTGCAATTTTGGAAGAAAAGCAATTGTCGTGACTTATAAGTACTTAAGAAACAGTGATTCCTCTATTCTTTAGGCTACCAAACTACGGAGATTTTTATTTTGAATTGAATTTTTTAAAGTAACTGATTAGGGCTTTTCCTTTCTTAGGAATTAAGGGTATTTTCTACTTCAAATAATCATGTTAATCAAATTTTGTCCTGGATATTTAATACAGTTATTATTTCACTCATATTCTAGACCACTAATTTTGTGTCACTTGATTCATACACTCAATAATAATTACGTTTAAATTGAAATAGATGTATTTTTTATCATAAAAAATGTTGAACCATTATTTGGTAGAAGAAAGCATAGTTTTATGAAAATGAATACACGTAGAAGAAAAGGGTAAATGTTCATAATGAAAGTGGCACACGAGAGGCAAGTTCTAAGGAAAAAGGGTTCACATTGCGGAAACATCTTGGAAACACACTGAAACTATAATTTGGTTGAACAATTAGATAACCGAAAGTTTAGATAGAAGATTAATTGACCTAATTTGGTCACTAAGTCATTATAAATATATAGCTTTACAACTCACTCAAAAAGTTTAGGCTTATCCTAATCACTTGCAAGATCCATGGTGTTATGATGAATGTTTGAAAGTTCCTCTGTGTTCTCTATTTTCCCTATGTGTACCTAATTGAGTGGAGGGAGGGAGACAAAGGAAAGAGATTAGAACTTAAGTTCTACACAATTGCACATAAAATCTATGTAATTTAATTAAATTAAGATTAAAGTACTTAAGTACCGAACCCTCTTGGTAAACATGGACCAGCAATAATCATCAAAAGTGTTTGTGACAAACTGACAGGCTGCCTTGAATTGACAATTCAAATTTAATTTTTCTTCTTACTTATATGGTTTAGTTATAATATTTTATGAAAAAAAAATCAGAAAGATCTCTTTACTTTGCATCAGGAGCTAAATTCCAATGCTTTTTGTCTTTTCTCGTGTCTGGAGTAGGTGTAATAAGGACTAATATGATTGTGTATAATTTTGCACCAAAATTGAAAAGGAACACTAGGATTTAATGTTACCGTATCTCTTTCTACGATGGTTTTCTTCAAAGTTAAATAAAAAAATCAATGAAATCTCACCAAGTTTCAAAATTCTGCTGCTATATAAGTTAAACAACATGTACGTGCGTACTTTTAAACTTAACTTGATCTTAAATTAATCTTCTTAGTTTGTCCCATTTTTTAATGAGTTTTTTTCGTATAGAACTTGTATTTTTTTTTAAAATACGTGTGTATAGGAAATAGTGAATATTTTATAAATTCTCAGTCATTCTAAATAGTGAAAATGATTGTTTTGTTCATCATTCACGTCTTAACCAAACCATTTTTCGTACTTTTATTTTCGTCGTGATAAAAAAATACTCATTTATTTGTATTGATTACTCTTTCATAAAAAAAAAAAAAGCGAACTTGGGTGAATTAACGATTAAGTTTATATTGGTTAGCTAGCTGTAAGCACAGGGTTTAGTGGATTATCTTGCTTTTTTCAAAAATTGGACTTCCCAAAACATGGGATCAAAATTAAACATATTATGTTTGTTGTTGTTTACGAAAACCAAAAAAATGAATAAATATATAAAACTGAAAACGATATATTCGGATTCAAAAGGAATTAAATAAATACAAATCTGACCAACTCCATGAACTCAGTGAAATAATGCAGTGCGTAGTTTAAACCGATAACACTAATTGTATAATGGATATTATTTGCTAAAGAAACACCTATAATTTACTAATATTGTTAAAATAAATTGAGCTTATATCACATAAGTAAATATCAATGTAGGTACTGGAATAAGAAAAAAGGTGGGATTAAAAGCTATTAAATGTGATTAGGTTTTCAAATAAAACTACTCACCAAATTATTGAATATTTTACTCTAATAATTAACATATATAGCGACTCCAAAACAGTAACAGCTTTAAAATTTATTTCTCCAGAACGATATATATATATATATATATATATATATATATATATATATATATATATATTCAACGTAGTTAAACCAATATTATGGATTCAAATATCTACCTAAAGTATGGTACAATTGAAAAGATAATTAGGTATCTTATTAAGTTAATCATGATTTGAATTTTCTTTTTAATAAGTATAAAAGTGGCTTGCCTAAAAAAGAAAAAAACCGACGTTGATAATTTTTTATGTCTCCAAATAAACTCGTTTCTAATTGTTATTTAAAAACTACTCGTTGATGCACAATTAACTTTTATGATTCTGACATATAATTTCTAATTGCAAATTCTATTCGTCATGGTATTCATCCTTGGCATATTATGTCCTAATGGAGATTATAAATAATAAACCTCAAGTCATGGTTTTAAATATATTACTCATGACATCTGTATAAATTTGCAAATCTATGTTTTCATCAACATCTTGAAAATTGAGAAGAAAATTGCATTGGATCTACTTGGATGAGTTCCCACCAAACTCTTATAATATAAAAAAAATGAATAAATTAAAATTAATTTGTGTATAAATTATGAAGAACAATTTATAAAAAATATATAAATATCTTTAACAAGTTAATTAAATTAATTTTATTTTATAAAAATAATTTTAATTTTTTATTATTTTTCTAAAAAAACTCGCCTACGCATATTCTTAAAAATAAAATTATAAATATAGTTTACTTAATGCTGATTCGACTTGTGATTAGGAAAGGCTGCTCACTTCCACTACTATAATTTTCGTTTATTTTATTCATTATATTTAATTTAATAACATTTTCTAATATAGTGACATGATGTGATATTAATAGTATGTTCTAGCCTTATCGATCTAGTGACGTAATATATTTTTCAAAAAACTAAAATATCTTACAAAATTGAATCAAACAGCCAAGTGTTTGAAAATAACGATGAACACTCATTCAAGATTAGTATAGGCCGCGGAGAAACTGACAAATCACAAAAAATGCTGCAATCATCATCAGTTTTATTATATTGCGCAAAGTATTTATATTTATAAAATATTGGGTATTTTAAATTATCTTATTTCTTTATTCATAAATTAAAATTCTAATTAGCTTACTCAAATTAAAACATGCTTAAAGAATTTTGAACAATTTAAAATGGTGTTAAATAAAATAAAGAAAAAATAAACTAAAGATGGGTTCGAAGTGGGGCCACGTTCATTGATGAAATCATGTTTGATTTCGGCCCCACACGGCTCTATCATTTTTTTCATCCAAACAAACGCCGTTAACAACCTCATCTCAACACTGCTCCTTTTTCTTTTCTTTTTTTTTTTCGAACCTTTCTTCTAATGCCCATTTTATTTTAATTTTACTGTCAGAATTTTATCTTAATATAATATTCTATTCTATTTTCTAATAAATTACAAAGTACTTGTACTCTTCCTTGAAAATAAATAAATACTACTAAATAATTAATCTTTTTCAGGAATTCACATCTATGACCCCACGCATTCCTCGTTTTTATAGCCTGCAGCCACATGTACGTTAAGGCTTCGGTTGGGCCCCACCCCGTTCATAATTTTTGCCGTTATAATACCAGTTTTTACACTCATCAACGGTAATTCTATTTTCTACTGTTTCCCTCCTTTTGACTTTCATACTAAAGTATAATATTTTATTAGAAAATTATAAATCCTTGTAGTCAACTTTAACTAATGGTAAAAGCGTAACATGTAAGTTTGACTTACAGTTACAGAATATACGAAAAAGATAAAATTTAAATATAAAAATTATGTGAAGATTTTTTTTAACAAAGTCATAATTTATTAAATGTATTCCTTTTTTATGTATATATACATAAAAAAAAGTTACTAGTGAGTTTTTAAAATCTCAAACTTTTAAGTCAGAAAGTTCATTTAAAAACTAAATTAAAGCTTGTTTTATTGTTTAAGAAAAAAAAATACATAAATATACACAAGTGAAAACGACACCTTAACCTATCACATCTTTCTAATGATTATACTAGAAAAAGACATATAACCATGCCACTATCTAAAACCTCGTCAACTTGTTAATCTCCCATAGAATTGCAAACTCAGCGTTTCAAACCCATTTCTTGTTATACTTACAGTTTTACTTATAAACAAATCTATATTCTAAATGAGTAAAATGCATTAATAATGAATTGCTATTGAAAAAGTGGTGACTGTGATGTTCTTTAAAATAAATGGTGATAAACGAGCCCGGCAAATGGTATATATTATTCATGATGGTGTGAACAAAACCCAAATTAAAAACACTTGAATTAAAAATATGGAATAATAGCAGTTTGAAGGTAGCAATTTCCAATTACGTGCGAAATTTTGTTGTGGGGTAAGGATAATTTAATTAGGAAGTGCTTAATGATTAAATTGTGATAAAGACGTCTATAAAAAGAGGTAATGACGAGGGAGTATGAAGCTGAAAAAGCTTGATTGCATGTGATTAAGATAGAAAATGGAAAAGAAGGTTTTAGCAGAGCATGATGTGTGTAATAATAGAGGTGAAAGTCAACACTTACAAATTTGCCATTGTACCATGAGATGGATCCATGATGTGATCATCTCACATGTTTATACATCACGAGGCTTCCAATTAATTCATTACAATTACAAAAATATAACCAACAAAATATTAATATTCCTTTGTACTAAATAAATAAATAAATTCATATTCCTGTCACTTGATGTTTCATGATACGAAGGTAACACAACAAATATATATTTGGATTTTGCGATGTCGGCTTGAAATAGTATATACGAGTTATGATTAAATTGTATGTTACAAGTTGGCTTTAATAATATACAGATATTTTGAAATGTGTTCACACATCATAATATTTCATCAACCACAGTTATGTTTCAAAACTAAATTCATTATCATAATTAGACCAAGAGATTAACATGGGTTAGCTCGGGTAAATGCATAATTAAAGTAATTTCACGTTCTAAAATCGGTCCCATTTAATCAAAATTATTATCTGATCATACCTCTTTAAACCAAGTCATACTTTTTTTATGCAACATTTTAGATTTTTAGATGCATACATGTTCAGATACTTTTAATACTCCTGCCTTTGTGTTTTCAATGAGAAATTTATAATTTAAAAAAAATCAAATGTATTAAAGTTAAATTAACTTTATTTGAAACTAATTAAATTTTTTTAAATATTTTGTTTAAATAAGGTAATTAAAGTTTAATAATTTTTTATTTTTTTGGAATAAATATTGTAGTCATTATTAAATATACAAATTACCTCTTCAACCTTCAAATGTCAACAAAAAAAAAACAACTAATACAAATTTTAACTACAAAAGTTTTATTGGCATCCATAAAAAATAATCAGATGACTTAAGAAATAATTGAGATCAATATCGATCATATCAATTAGAAAATGATTAATATCGATATTAATTAAAAAAAATTGACTTATATTGATTGAAAAATAGTTTTATTAGCGTCAATAAAATAAATTTTAGTTGATATTAGTTCAAAAATAATTTTGTTTGGCAAAAAAAATTCTTAATTAACGTTTGTAAAAAAACAATGTCGAATCACATCAGTAGAAAATATTTTTTGTTAATATTAACGGAAAAAAATAACTTCTATCATCAGTAAAAAAACACTGATGATGTTTATAAAATAAAAACTAACTAATGTTAACTAAAAGGTAATATTAACCTATATTGTCAAAAAATAACTCTGATGGTGACAATAAAAATATATATTTTGAGATTAGTTGAGAAAATTATGTGAAGTGAATAACATCTAAACGTTGATAATTTGACTAACTTGCCCTGGTAGCTCAATTTGAGATCAAGTAAAAGAAACTATACGCGAAAAAGAGAGACATAGACTAGAAAAAAAAAATAGTATTATGAATTATATATTTTTTCAGATAAATTTTAAAATTTTCTATTTTTAAGTGATCAAATTGTTTACATGAATATCCCGTACTTTCAATTTTTATAAAAAAAATCCAAACTACATATTTTATCATAAAATATTTTAAGTTATTTACAAAAAAAAAAAAAAAAAAAAAACTCTCTACAAATTTCTCTTTCAAAAATGAAGTTAGTATTTTTCTTAAATAATATTTTGCCTTCAAGTCTAAAAAATTCTTTAAGAAACACAAGGTTACTATTTTCTTAAGAGAGGTTTGACATTAAGTAGTGTGAGAGTCTTTCCTTAGGTCCATTCATTTATTTATAATATTAAATGAGATTTAATATAATTTAAAGTTAGTTTAAACATACTTTTTGTATGTGATGTCAAATTTCTCAATAACAAAATCATTTAAATTCGTTAACTATATTTTTTACAATAACAAAAACTGAATATATTTTTTCATCCAAAGTCGTGTATAACATCAATTGATAAATTATTTGAAATAGATGTATCCTAATTTATCTAACTTCAAAAATACTTTCAAATATTGGGTCTAATAAGAGGATGGCTTGTTTAAATATGCCAAAATTTTAAATTATAAGTATTTTTTATTTCTTAGACTATACTCTGACATGTTTTTTCTACTATATTATTTTTTTAATTATTAATATCTGTAGAAAAAATTGGTTCAACGTCATGTCTAGAAGACTTAGAATACTAGTAACCTAATTGTTGTTCTAGTTTCCCTTTTGTAATAATTTCTTGACCTTGTTCCTTCTCAATCAAAGTGAGATTTAACAAGATTTTACGTGGATGGCAAAAGATTTTTGGAAGGAAAAAAAGCATTCCTTCGTGTGGTAGAGATTGGAAAGAAGGGAAAGAGTTAAACAATAATTTTGTCATAATTCAACAACATTTAATCATTTGTTATTTATTCTCGAGTGGTTGGTGTCAATGAGTTAGTGCTGAAAACACACTATATCTTACGCAATCATATGCGTCAACCTTTGTGGATCACACCATATTCAAGTTTTCTTTCCAAGTGGCGCCCCCAACTGACACAGATGTTACAAACCTACGCATTAACGTTGTAACGTCTCGTAATTTAAGCACTTTGGTTACAATAAGTGATTCACTGATATTAAAGTGTTTTAGTAAATACACAACACAACTACACCGTGTCATGAATAATACTCAACCGGTGATTAAATGCAATTTCGGTGAATAGGAAAGAATACCAAACACTCCTACGAAATAATTTAACCATCTTAAAGAATTTTTCTTAGAGTTAATGAGTGTTTATGGATGACACACTAACTTTCAATTTGGATTAGCTTAATCATTTATGATTATTTTAGTCTTTTAATATTAATTATTTAAAATTAACAATATTCAAGATTTTAATGACACCTAATTTTTAAAAAAATATATATTTTAAGGACTAGAATAACACTAAATTGTAAAATTAAAAAGACCAAAAGACTAATAGATGATTAAATCTAGGGATAAGAGTCTAATTTAAGCTCAAAAATTAATTTTAATTATTTTTTTATAACAACGAGATTAAAGTAGCAATACAAATTAGATTTCTAAAAGCTATTTTAATTTTTATTAGTTTGAATTACTTAAATAACAATAAATTACACTTTTAAAAACTATTAAAGTAAAAATTTACTCCAATAGCACTTTTAAGAATCTTAAGTATTATTATTTTATGATAATTCACATTTTTTATAACACATTTTAGTTTTTTTTTTCATTTTTTTGTGCGTACTTTATCAATCCATTATATAACTAACAAATTGTTGACATGTAAAAAATGGTATTTTACCTTCACTTTATCATAAAAAAACGTTATTTTGTTATGAACATAAAGATACAATATATTAAAAACCGAAAAAAAATATGTAATGACAAAATGTACACAAAATTAAATGGTAAAACGTGTATATATTGAAAGTATCATTAATTACCTGAATAACACTTTTAAGAATATACACGAACATTTTACTAAATAACTATTATATATTATTTCATAAAAATTATCATTTAAAATCTTTTGCAGTACATTTTGGTGTTTTTTTTTTGCATTTTATCAATTTGTTAAATAAGTAATACAGTATGGACATGTCTCAAAAATATGTCCTCTTACTATCAAATTTGTAAAAACAATATTATGTTGTTATCAATACATAGGTAAAATGTGTAAAAAATGGAAAAAAGAAAGTAATGCATGTAAACTTAAATGGTAAAATGTACAAAGATTTAAAAGTTTGTGATAAAATGCATAAAAAAGTAAAGTTTGAAGTTTAATAAGGATAATTTTTAAATAGATAAATAATAGAAAATTTATAAATAAATTATAAAAATATTAGTTTAGATATGGGAAGATTTGTTTTGAATAATTATATATAGTATGTTTTTGAATAATGATATATTATATGGCGAAGTATGATTTTGTATTGATTGGGTAAATATTTGATAAAATATTAGACTTGGAAAACTAAATTGCTATTTTTAGGATGTTTATATTAGAAAGTTAAAAATGAATTTTTAATAATCTTATGAAAGTTCAAATGTCAGTATTCTAAAGTATTAAAGAATTTGTGAATTTTTTTATAGATTATTTATTTCTGGTTGATATAGACTCCAAGTCAATGTAACTTGTTAAAATATAAGGATATCCATATATTTTTAATTCTGGTAGAGTTTTATATACTATCACAAGTACGTAGTGTGTATATGTTATATATGATGAGTCTTAAACAAACAACACACACAAATAATCTGCAAGGAATAGAAGAAAAAACGGAACACGGGCAACACACAAGATTTAACGTGGTTCGGTTTCCCTAATCCACGTGCAACAGGAAGAATTTTATTCACTTGTGATTGCTCAAGATTACAAATACAAGTTTTGTATTTATAGGGAGAAACTAGGGTTACTGTCTAATTTGGGCCTAACTCAAATCAAGCCTCCACAAAGCCCAACAATATAGTATTATATTTATGGAGTAATTTATGAATACTAAATGCGAATTTAAAAAAACTAAAAAATAATAATAATTGATCAGTATCATACAACTAAATGTAAAGATTAAAATGGCTTTGTATCCTAGTAAAGCAAGGCATGTTACTGTGGGGAAGAAGTGATGGAAAACGTAATGACCAAAAAAAGAAAATTGATTGGGCATGAAAGAAGAGGAATTCCATATAGGTTGGAGGAAAGTGGATGAGTGAAATATGTAAGTGTGTGTTGGTAGGAGCAGAGAGAAAGAGAGAAGAGTAAGGAAGGAGGAGATAAAGGCATTAGAGAGAGAGGGCATAGCATGTGCACCCCACACATATCCACCATTATCTTTTGTTTTCCTTGGTGATTGGCGAAGAAAGGCAGATATAAAGCTGCATAAGGAGGTGATTATTAGGCACACACACCCCAAACACCAATTTGTATGGCACATGCTCCTTCCACCTCAATGGACCCCAATACCCTCCCTTCAAATCTATGCCATTCCTCTTTCTTTCTTTAATTAATGCCTCTTCTCATCTAACACAACCTTCACCCACCGCTGCAAAACGCCATAAATTCAACACACACAACTTTCTCTACACACAAACATGGACAAACCCCAACCCAACACAACTAATTGCAATTCACCAGAATTCGAGTTCTGGATGCTCCGAAACCCTTCTTTCCCTCAACCTAACCTTCTCTCCGCCGATGAACTCTTCGTCGACGGCGTCCTCCGACCCCTCCACCTCCTCCCAAACAAACCACACCCCTCTCCCAAACCCTCCACCTTTACACCTCCCATCCAAGAACCCGACCCCGAACCCGGTTCCCCGCCCGACCCAGAACCTTCCCCTTCCATTTTAACCGAACCCTCCTCCTCCTCCGCCTCCAAACGCTGGAGGGACATTTTCAGAAAGACCGATAAGAAAAGCACAGAAAACATCGACGAGAAAGAGAAAGGGAAGAGGAAAGAGAGAAAAAGTGGCGCTTCAACGAGTTCCGCGGAATTGAACATCAACATATGGCCCTTTTCCCGGAGCAGGTCCGCGGGAAATGCGGGTACCCGACCCAAGTTCTTCGCCGGAGCTCCGTTGACCCGGAAGGTAAACAGCGCGCCTTGCTCCCGGAGCAACTCCGCCGGCGAGTCCAAGTCCAGAAAGTGGCCCAGCAGTCCGGGCCGGGGCGGCGTCCACGTGGGCCGGAGCAGCCCGGTCTGGCAGGTCCGCCGCAAAACCTCTGACCCTCCCAAATCTCGCCGGAGCAAAGTCAGCGGCGGAGGAGGAACCGCGAGGGTTTTGAATCTGAACGTCCCGATGTGCATTGGGTACAGACACCACCTGAGCTGCAGAAGCGACGAGAACAGCGCCGTGGGTGTTAGCGGCGGCGGCGGCGGCGTCATGAGCAACGGTAACAGTAGTAGTAATAATAATAATACTGATAATAGTAACAGTGGAGGCAATGATGGAGGAGGTGGTGGGGGTAACATTTTTAACCTGCGCAACCTCTTCACTAAAAAATGCGTAGTAACTTCTCACTAGTGCTACTTTTTAACTGCGCCATAAGTAAGTTGTATAATTAGTGTTGTTTTTTTGGGGTTTATTTAGATTTTCGTATACGGAAAGCTATAGTTTCTCTTTTCATTTTGTGACTTTGTATGTAACAAAAAAGGTATCTCTTTCTGACTTACAGAGGTTAGGAGTTGAAATTAGATTCGTTCATGTCATAGCTCGTAAATGGTATCTTTTCCTTTGTGCTCTTCCTCGTGTAATCTGAAATGCTTTATCAGAATGTATTTACTATTATATTATATTATATTATTATTTAAGTTCAGTTTGGACTTTCTTCTGTAACTTTTTGCTGTTCTTCGTTTTCCCATTGCCTTTTTTATGTTATGTTTTTACGTCGCTACAACACAAAGTACTTAAAAAAATATATGATGAAATTTGTCTGAGGTGGATGTTAGAATGCCTCCTTGGCTAAGTTCATTATAGAATACCATGATGATTTTGTATTTTGTTTGTATGATTTTTTATTTTAATTGATAATGTTTATTTTAATTTCATTTATTGTTTATCTTCCACTGAATGGCATCTCAAGGGGAAAGCTAGAATTTGTTGAAAGGGATTTTGAATGTGGTTGTGTTGAGAGGAGGCTTTGAACCAAAGGGCATGTTAATGATTGTTGAAAGAAATGAATGCTCTTTACAGTTGTGTCAGCAACTACTTCTGCATCTTTGCTGTCCTGCATGGCATGGCATAAGTTGGATTGTTAGGCCTTTTGGTGCTTTTGAGTTTGACATTGTTGCTTATGCACAGTCCCTGAAAAATGAAAAGAAAAAAAAATTGTCAGAACTTGGTATTTAAGTAGCTTAATTTTATGGATAAGCTTCCCCTGAAATAATAATTACTGTAGGATCATAAATGGGTGAAAAACCACCATGTTTGTTCTAGAACAAGTTTATAGACTCCAATGGATTGGTTCAGTAGAGTAGGTTTTCTTGACATATAGCACCTTTCAGTTCTCACTTATTTTTTGGAAGTATGATAAATGTAAGTAAAGTATCTTTTAAGATATCTCAACAAGAGAAATATTTAAATAAATATGTGAAATAATTTTATAAAGAGAGCTTTTCTTTTGAGAAAAATATTTAAATGAATATGTGAAATAATTTTATAATATACACTATTATGAGTTTAATTTGGATGGTATATTATTGGGTGTTTTATTTCTTTTGTCAAAATATTTGTTTATAAAGATAATGCTATTTTCACTTGCTCTTTTCTTTCTCTTAAAGAGGATAAAATGTGAATGTAACATTTCATATTTATATAAATGAATATTAATATTACGATAATACACTACCTAAGTATATATTTAAGTTTCTAAAAAATGATAATAACATATAATTATTTCAAAATATAAAGTACAAATATTTTATGTTATTTTTGGTTTATTATTGTAAAAGTACAATAATTATAATTACCATGCTTAATTAAATTCAATACAAAAGTCACATGTTACTACACATTATTTTTATCTTTTTAAGGTTTTAAGGGATAATTACATGATATATAAATTTAACAAGTCTCATTATAAATTAATGTTTGACTTGCATAAAAGTCTACTTTACCATTTCCAATATTCAACTATGTTATATTATTCATGATTTTTTTTTACTCAACTAATTTAATCATGATATGTCTTAATTTAATTAATCTAATTTTAATATATTTAATTTTTAATTTAGTTGGAAAAGCTAATGAAATATATTATATATCTTTAATATGAAAAATACTTTTATTAAGATATAAGTTTTGCTTGAATTTCCTTTTTTTAGTAAAATATAAAAAGTTAATCATGATTATGACTCCTCCTTTCTCAAACCGTAAGTTCATGGTTTGAGTGACATCATATAAAAAATAATTGTTTCGATTTCTTTTTTACAGAAACTCTATTATTTTGCTTATCATACGAACATTTGAATAATAATGCTTTGTCTTAATATTAATATAATCACTTAAATGTCGTTCAAGCATTTAACTTAACATTCAAACTATATATTAACAAAATCATTAATAGTTCAAAATTTTGTCAATTTTAATCTCATTCGTTCTATCTTATTTCAAATAATTTGTATCACTTTGAGTAGTTTTGTCTTTGACTATATTTATTTCACGTATCTATTTCACATAGTTTTCTCAATTTTTTGTTTCAATATCAAAACATTGCATTTTCATCTAGACAATTATTTGATTAATCCATAAAATTCAATATTATATACATATTCTTATACAATAAGGTTTATTTTAACAAAACTCTTAACTAATTTTCCCAATATGAAAGAAACTTGATATGCAAGAAACAAAAAACTTTCCAAATGCATAAAAATTTTCATATAGCTTTTAGTTATTTAAACAATAGAACAATAACATCATAATTAAGTCAGACTAACAAAAAAATTACAATTTTCAACCAGTAAAACATGTAGAATTTAAAAGTTCATGCACATTAAAAAATAAGAAAAAAAGTTTAAATTACACGAGAAAAAGCTTACTCAAATAAAGATTATGAAAAGGTAATTCTAACCTAAATTAGGTCAAAGAAGAATGAACAAATATGTCAAATATTTAAAAAAAGATACAGTATAATTTTAGCGATAAATACTTACAATAAATAAATAATGAAATATTTACTTTTTATTTATAACTACTTTTCAAAATCCATAAAAAAGAGGGTTTTAATTATAGTATTAAAATAATAATGTTTATAATTTATTTGCTGTCCTTTTTTTTATTGAAGTTTGTTGCATTGCGTAGCATTGGATATTTTATTTCTCTCTCTCTCTCTCTCTCTCTCTCTCTATATATATATATATATATATATATATATATATATATATTTTTGTCGAGTAAAATATGAGATCTCAGGTGCTGTCTGTAATTTCATTCTTCAATTTTGAAATTAGAATAAATTATTCATCTAATTAGTTTGAAATTAAGTTGTTTCGATATCTCTTTTTATCTGTTATGGTTCTTTGTTAGCATAAGAGAGATGACTTGATTTTTCAATGGCAGTCTGTTGTTTTTTGTAATGGTAGAAGTTATTCCATGCAAATATTGACACTCGAAGTAACAGAATCAAGAGGAGATGAATAGACAAATAATATATAAACAATTCAGAATTCATGTCAACCTAACCTATACTAATATTTTTGTTTACATTAAATCGATAGTTGTGAATATAATATGCAATGATAATATTTAATCTCTTTTAAGTAATTTTGTCGAACTTAATTTGCATAGATTTCTATAATAACTTTAAAATATCGAGGTAATAAAAGAAATCGAGGTGAAGTGCCGAAAGTAGCTTTTTTGTCGAAAACTATATTCCCCTTTCCTTTTCCCAACGTTAGGAAAGATGGATCACATATTTTTGTTTGCTCAAAGAGACTCATATATTAGTCAATGCGTGTTAATCACACAAGAAGGAGCTTCAAACACCTAGCGTGCTTAACTTGAGTGAAAATCGCAGTGGACAAGTGTAGTATTATAAATGTTCCACAATTTGGTCCTGAAGTATAGATTTGTTACCCTGAAGAGGAAACTAGGGCCATGCCTTGGTTCAGATTCAAAGCTTCAAATCTCTCATCTGATGTATGTTTGGCTTTGCAAGTGATGCCCACATAAACAGGGAAGCTGCGTGAGTGGCGAGTAATAATTGAACAAACACCAAATGCGAAAAAGTAACAATTTCAGGTACATAGTGCATGTGGCCCATTACAAAACCCGTATGCAATGGTTGATTTGGTCAAACTAAAGTGAGAGAGAGAGAGGATTTTCAAATTTAAACTCAAGAGCCAAGAAGAAAATATTTTATTGTCAGCAGAAAATAAACATACAGTTTTTCATATTATCCGCATGGACCTAGATAATCTAGGCCCAGCAGAAAGCCTGTAACTTTGGGCCTCTTCTCAACCTAATCGGCACCGGAGAGAAACAAACCTACTAAATATAACAAGTGTTAGTTTGGGTTTTTGATTTCGATAGTAATTAGTAAGTTTAAGAAATTATTTTAAGTTCATTTGTAAAATTGTTATTAAGAAATAAATAACTTATAATTATAAGAAAAATTATGATTGTACGTTAGCATGAAAAAGATAAATTAGTTTATGTAAACACTCTTTCATAAAAAATAAAGTTTATAGAAATATTTTATTAATCTATTTTAATTAAATTAAGAATATATTTTTTTTTATCACAAATAATCCCTATATATAATAAAATAATTGTAATTTATTCACAACATCATCCAAACAAATTTTTTTATATATATTTTAACGTGTTTAGTAATATCACGACACGCGTTCTTCTATAGACTATGTGTTCTTTTGTCTCATGTTTCTATATATATAAAGTTCTAGACATAAAGCGGGAAAGTTGAAGAAGGACTTGCAGAGCACGAAAGAGTGTGCAGAACTGTAGCGTAAACGCACTGTACTATCTTATTTACGTCAAATTCTCTTTGGTTTCTTCATTCTTCAATGGAGCGTTTGGCTAGGTCAGCTCGGCTGTGGCGTTGGCATTGGCGTTCGTTTTCCTCTTTTCAAACCCTAACTTCTCGCTCCTCCCCTCTTTCTACACACCACAGTAAGTTCCTCTCTCTTTTATTTTCCACAGCTCCACATCGGTTAATCTTCTTTCCAAACGCCGCGTTTTATACAATTTATGTTGCGAATGCTTCTTGTTTATTTTTCTGTAGAATTTGCGTCTTTTTGGTCTGCCTCTTCCGATGTTTCGAGGTCCAGAGTCTTGCGCGACGACTATTCCTTGCTTCCGGTTTTCTTAGCTGGTGTTTTTGGATCTGGATTGGTGGGAGTGGCTTATGCGGATAATGGTGCTGTGGATGTCCACGAAAGAGCCAAGAAGGAACGCCAGCGAATTGAGGAGTTGATGAGAAGTAGAGGAATTCGATACGGTTCTTATCCTCCCTTCTCTGTTGCCGTTAAAGGCCAAAAGGTCGGTGCACTTTGTTATTCAGTAATTTGCCTTAATTTTAAGGTGATTGCATGGGAAATCAAACAAGTTGGTTCTAGATAACTTCTTTGTGGTTTATGTTTTCCAAAGTTATTCTGTAAATGCAGAAAAGTAGGCTTAGCTTTAAAATGATATTTGGCTTAATAAGTATATGTCCGTCATTGCCACTCTTTTTGTCTCGAAAATACAAAAAAAGAATTCACAACCACTATGCTCTAGTTTTGATGATGCGATCTTCAGGTTCTGTTACTATAGTTGAAATAGAATCTATATCTGATGGTGGAGTTACATTTATATTATAGGTCAGTATTAAGTTTCAAATTCCTCATGGTTGTGATATTTCACAACTTATTACAAATCTCGCTGCCAATCTTGGAACGAAAGCTGAAGGTCATGGAGGTGGTTCAGACATGTTATTACGAGCTTGGAACAGGTACTTCATTCTAATTTCTATGATTTAGGGAATAATAGCTTGCATGTTTATGGCATTTGATACATATTGAGTTTTCTCATTTATAGTTTATTGTAGCGATGCACAATTTAGTTAAAAATCCTCAATTTTTCTTGTGACCTATCCACAGCCCAGTTGCCTGGCAACTTACCCTTACTCATCCATCAGAACAAAAACATATTCCAGGGAATGATATGCCTTCAAAAGATATAAATGCAGATGATACAGATCTATGTATACTCATATTTCATTCTCTTGTTGGCTCAGATAAAGCTGTAAGTATTAATTTATTTTCATATTTCTTAATTTGATCTACTAGTTATTCTGCCTTTTTGCGTTGAAAAAAATGGTCATCGTTCAGTAGAAAAGTGTCAATATTCCAGGAGATTGAATTCATTAAGCAAGGGGAATTGAGTCCTGAAGAGCTTGATGCGTTCGTCTCTGTTTTACAACTAGCTGGTAACAAGTTGGGACAAAGAAGCTCCCTGGAAAGAAAACCAAAGGAAGAGACTGAAAAGGTGCCATCTGTAGATAAATCTATTTCTGATCTTGAGGGTATGGGAGTGAGAATTTATGGACTTGATGAACCCGTAGGTATATCGAAAGATGGTGAGATATCATGGGACAACATTGCTGGTTATGAACATCAAAAACGGTATGTAAATATGGATATTTCACTTGTGTTTTTTAATTATCTGAATGTTCTATATCTAATTTTGTAACGCAAATGTTTCTTATAAGGATTTTCAATTTTATGGTTTTTGACATCTCATTTGCAAGCGGGCAAAACTAAAATAGACGTGTAATTCTTTTTTCTCTAATTATGTTTATATTTCAGCATAATGTCATTAGATTCTTAGTTAAAGGGAATGGAAGTTTTGTCTGTCAATAGCCATGTAACACTATTTTTTAATTGCTTTTCCATACTCATAGAACCTAGTGTCATCTATAAATATTTGTCTTCAATTTTCATTTCTCATTATGCACGAAAGTAAATTTACTTAAATATTTAATTTTGTAGATTAATAGAAGATACAATACTATTGGCATTACAAAGTCCTGAAGTATATGATGATATTGCTCGAGGGACTCGTCATAAGTTTGAGTCTAACAGGCCTCGAGCTGTGCTATTTGAAGGCCCACCTGGTATGTTATTTATATTCTTTTACTCGATTTATGTATAATGATGTAATGCACTATTTCTACTTTATGTTTTGCGTTATCACTCTTTTATAAAAGCCAAATTTTTTCACAAGAAATATGTATTGAAAGGGAAAACATTTTTATAGGAAAAAATTATTTCCTCATATGGAAAATTATCTTCTCCAAGATTGAACATGATAAACTACTACAAACTGTTGATAACTTAAAAAACCATTTACAAAAAGGTACTAACTAAGATATGTAGAATGGCGGGACTAGGATGAATCTCTAGGACTGTCAAGGGGCCAGCTGATGGAGGGACTGGTGGCAGCAAGGCTGAACTGAAAGCAAAGGCCTGAACCATCTGGAATGATGATACAGCAGTAGGTTGCCTGCAGCAGCCAGAACTATCTGAGACATGGTAAAATGCATGGCAGAGGAGATTGGAAATTGGAGTAAATCACAGGACCCAAAACTGTCTAACACATCAAAATACGTGGCAGAGGAGGAAACTAGTGAAGGACATGGTTGAAATGAAGAACAAAGCTGATGATTGTCAAGAGGATAAAATAGTGTGACCTAATGTCAAAGAAGAAACAGGCAAGAGAGACAATTAATTTGAAGGAAAAATCATGAAATTGTTCCTGAGTTGAGGTAATTTAGCAGCCAAGTAGTGAGGAAACAGGTCATATGATGGTATAAAAAATGTTGGAAGATGTGATTTTAGACACAGAGGGGGAGGAGATTGAGGGAAAGATGGCTATGTAATGTAATGTATTGCAATGTGTGTTCTTAAGACCTAGATTTATACTGATCATAATCTTAATTAAAATTAGTGAAATAAATTGTAAGAAAATGACGACAATATTAAGGTACTTTCATGTATTCTAATTTCTAACATTCATTTCATTTATTATGTGTGCTTTTGGCATATCAAATATACCTATGGTCTCCAAAGTTGGAACTGTGTTTATTTCACGAGCAGGATCCTAGGTATTTAGTAGGAGATTATGCCTCTGTTTCAGAAAGAAACTGCATCTTTGAAGTGCTTCTCTTTGAAGTTGGAATCTCAATCTGAAATTACTAGAAAGCATCAGTTACAGCTTTTAATTTTTATTATCCACATTAAATGTATGTTTGAATAGCACATTTTATGGTTTCAGGTACCGGAAAAACATCCTGTGCTCGTGTTATTGCCAATCAAGCGGTATGTTTACAATTTTACCCCTTAGCTTTATTTTTAAACTGCTTTCTGAATATCGTGATCTATCCTCTACCAACAGAAAAATAAACATTAAAACTGTTCATGAAGTTACATTCATGGAAGTTGTGCGTTTCAAGATTTTGCTTGTTCAGCTCTCGCTTACTTGGAAGTTGGATCTTGTGTTTTTCATGGGGAAAGCTGCATCATGTATTGACTATTGGTGATTAGTATTACTATATATCCTTTGTTTGTGCATGTTTTCATTCTACATAGTTTGGTTTGTATGTCTGTTCTATAAGCTTTTAGATTGTGATTTTCCTTATTTTACTCTTTGCCAGACAGAATTGTTTTTTATATTTTCCAAAGCTATGCTTTAAGAATGTTATTGTGGTCACACTAAATAATGAATTCATTTGATGAAGTCTAGGTGCTTCAAAAGGACTTGCTTCGTAGATGGGGAATTTATTGCTTCAATATTTACAATTACCTCTTCTTTTTGAAACTGTACCTGAATGGGGAGGAACAAGGGTGGTTGAATGGAACAACTATCTTTTCATAACTGAAATAGAGGAGGTACTATTTGGGCACAGGGAACGAGCTGGCATGCCTGCCAGCTGGAATTTTGGGGTTAAGGGAAATAGAATGATCAAATATTGTACCTCCATCTTTGATTTGGGCTGGTGTTTGGGCGGAGTAGGACTGATCAAATTAACTTGTTATGAATTAACCATAACTGTACGTAACCTTTTTAATATTATCTGGTTAACTGAAACCAGCTATAAAACGATGCTTATGGTTCTGAGCTCATGTGTACAGAGTTGTATTCAATATGGTCACATAAACGGCAATAATAACTATGCTTATGGTTCTTGCTTGTCTGCAATAGGGTATTAATTATGAGGGTAAATATGAGTGAACTGAAATCGGTGAACTTGATTTGGCAGGGTGTCCCTTTGCTATATGTTCCACTCGAGGCAATAATGTCCGAGTTCTATGGTAAGAGTGAACGCCTTCTAGGGAAAGTGTTTTCGCTTGCAAACAATCTTCCGAATGGTGCTATTATATTTCTAGACGAGGTAAGAGAATGAGGAATGTTGATATGGAGTTGCTGTGTCCCACTTGTTGATTTTCCGGAAAACTTCTTTACATATTGTTTGTGTTCTTACTTTTTGGCATACAGATTGATTCTTTTGCTGCTGCACGTGACAGTGAAATGCATGAAGCTACACGTAGAATATTGTCAGTCTTGTTGAGACAGGTTAATGTTGTTGGTTACTGCTTTATTATACATGAGATGGCGTGTTACATACCTTATCTCTTTAGAATCGTGTGCTGAAATTTTAAAGTTTTATTTTGTGAAGGTTTTATAGAGATTGATTTTCAGCTTGTATGTTTTATTTGGCACTATATTATATGTACGCGTCAAGACCGATTTATGATCAGTTCTTTGATTTTTAAGAGCTTTGTAGTGCTGGTTGATGTACTAACCGATACCATTTTCTGGGATAAGTTTTGATTGTTCTAGTTTTTGACAATATTGAAATTTGAGTATTGTCGGATCCAAAGGAATGGACTTTCGTATTATAATAGTAAACAGCTTGATAACTCTTAAATGTGGAATAAAATCCTTGTTGGTACAAACTGTTGTATCAAGAACTCGTCTAAACTAAATGAAACGTGCTGAAAGGTTACTTTTTTATGCAATTTTACGGATGGATGGAGCAAATTTTGCAGATAGATGGTTTTGAGCAGGATAAGAAAGTAGTAGTCATTGCTGCCACAAATAGAAAGGAAGACCTTGATCCTGCATTAATCAGGCGAGCATCAATACGAATTGCTTTATAGCCTGCAAAGTTTACGGTTAATCATGGAGAAATTACATCCTAACTGTTTTTTTCTCCTTCTGCTTGTAGTCGGTTTGATAGTATGATCGCTTTTGGGTTACCTGATCATCGGAATCGTCAGGAAATAGCATCCAAATATGCAAAGCACCTGTCCAAACCCGAACTAGATGAATTTGCAAGAGTTACAGAAGAGTAAGTTGGTTAACTTTAGAGTTTGGCACCTTGAGTTATTGGTGATAGTCAAAGCAAGAAGGTAGAAGATGAGGGAAATATATACATTTATTGACCTCTTATTTTGAATTTCCCATGACACATTCTTTAATCGTTGAATTTATGTATAACTGTTAATGAGCCTTTTTCCTAACTTTAACAGTCAACAGGCTCTGATTAACTATATTGTTTTGCACTGTCTTAAAATTGTTTTGCTCTTTTAGTCACCTTTGTTTCCTGTTAATCGTTTTTTTGTTGTTTCAGCATGTCTGGAAGAGATATTAGAGATGTTTGTCAGCAAGCAGAACGATCGTGGGCGTCAAAGGTAATTTTTTTCTTTTCGATTTCCACTCTTAGTCGTAGTGTTCAGGGATATGTTATTTTCTACTATGAAGTAATAGAGTATAAAATAGTGATTATTTAAAAAGCATGTATGTATTAATGGATGGACAGATTATTCGAGGGCAAATTCCTAAAGAGGGGGAAAAAGCGAAGCTTCCAGCTTTGCAAGAATATATAGAATGCGCCAGGAGTCGACAGGAGGCGCTGCGTAGTGCTGCCGCAAACAGGAAGTTCCCAAGCTTTTCCCACCCCAAGATACTTACCGACTGAGACCTTTTTCATGCTACTAAATACAAATTTTCGTATGTGTGCTCATTGTACAATAGAGGTGCTGGATTTGATTGGATTCAGATGGTAAAAGTAGAAACTAGAAAATAAAAAAAATAAGTTTTATTTCTCTTCTATTTTCTTTGAAAGGAAGCATTAGAATTCTTTGTTTGACTATGTAATTTTAATCTATTTTGAGATAGAAAACAGGTTACGTAGTGAATTTGTGATCTTTTTCTTTTTCATATAGAAATAAGTAGCTCAGTTGAAATGCAAGGTGAAGTTAAAACCATATTAGGAGGCCGTACTCAAGTTTAAGAGTTTGATTATTTACTCTTTTGGGTGCTCATACTTGCTTTAAACTAGTTTACATCATCAAGAATAAGTTTATGCATTAACAACTGGAGAGCTTTTACCGCGTTATTTAATCATAAATTGTTATATAAGATATTTTTTTTGCAACTTTTTTTTTATCTCAAAAATCATTTTAGCAAACTTTTTAATTGATTATCATTGTAATTTTTTCATACGGATTTAATTGTTATGCATTATTGTAAATGTTTTTACATTGATGTATTTTAATTAAATTAATTGTAAAACTAACTTATCCAATTATTAAGTTTGCACGACTCTTTTTCCAATCTATTTTTTTAATTCTAAACTAGTTTATTTAGATTGTATTAACTTTTTATTTCAGTCTTATTTTTGCCTCTTTAAGAAGAAAATGTTAATAAAGTATAAGATGGATATTAAAGTTTAAAATGTTACATGTTTTTACAACTGTAAAACTTGGATCAGATTTACCTACCCGACTTAGATATGAGCGATAAACCAGGTTAAATTGTTGAGATCGAAAATACAACAAACCGGTGGTTTTATTAATGTGATATATATTGTTTACTTTTTAAATGTTTGTAGAATTGTATTGTTGAATTTTTATTTTTAAATTTGTGATATTATTAAGGATTTTATTTTGAATACCAGTTATGATACTTTAAAAATTTAAACTATAAATTTTATTCATTATTTCATATATTAGTGATTTATTATATATTTAATCAATTTATAAGATATTTATAATATATTTTTATTTTTCTTAATGTAGACATTTATCAGTGATCCAACTTTAGGCCTTACCTTATACTTCAATAAATTCAATAATTAAACTGTTTTTTACAATACTGCATATTTTATTTTTAGTCATTACATGACTAATAATAATATGAAGTTTCAAAAATATATTGCGAATATATTTTTAATCATTCAGAATTAATAAAAAATTAAAATAAATTTTTAATATACATTTACAGTACTTGATATTATATTAGACTTATATATTCAAATTTAAATATTTGCTAAAATTTTCTTAAATTAATTATTGTCATAAATAAAGTTATATGACAATTTCATAAAAAAATTAACATAGATTTTATAATTTCAAAAATAAAAAAATATTGTATTTCCAATTTGTTCGACTCCTTATTAGATTTTAAATTTTTATATCATTGTTTGTTACATTCGTTTTTAAATATAACGATAATATTAAATATATAGTTAAATATTTGCTTAGAAGACAGATAGCAACTTGGCAATGACGCAACGCAAAACAAAAATTGGGTGAGTAGCTCTCTCTTTCTCTCTCTCTGTCTCGCGATTTTTGTGAAATCTTAATCGACATGGCCTCGCGGGACAACAAGAAGGCGTCGAAGGCGTCGAGCAGCCGAGCAGGCAAAATTCGCACTCTCGCCGATCTGAACCGTCCTTCCGCCGATTCCGACAGCGACTCCGATGGCCCTCAGGAGTACTACACCGGCGGTGAGAAGAGGTTATCTTCTTTCCCAATCCTTCCCTTTTCTTCATTCATCTACTAATGCTTCAATTATTGGATTTTATCAACCAACAGAGCAGAATTAGAAACAACAAAAAGCGTTTTATCGATATTACTCAGTTTATTTTTAACTCCGTACTATAGAAACTCTGACAACTTAATACTATCATTTTGTGTGCATTAATTTCTTGTATGCATGTTCCCTTGCCAATTATTGTTGTAAAGATTGGTAGAGTTGACTTACATCAAGCTGGCGTACCGTCAGTCCAAGAACTAGGTTAGATTTTGGGAACAGTTTTTTTTTTTTTTAGATCATATAAAATCCTAGCATGATTTATTTATTTATTCTTTTGGATTAAGAATTGCCATTGTGCTTGGATGTTTGCTTTGTCGTCCAAATTTTAACTGTTATTGTTTTGTTTATCCTATGACTGTAAGTTGTGACTGTTTGGTGTTTGTTGATTGACAACCTTTTCCTCCCTGTGCTCTGGCCTGGTTAGCATTTACATTTTGTTGAAGATCTCATATGGACTCATTGGTTGTATCTAATCCCGAACACGCTCAATATGTTTAAACCTAGTGGTTGAATTAGGCATAAATTAGGCATAAAAGTTTCAAATAATAGGGTGGTACCATTCCATCCAATTCTGACCAACTCCACTTCATCCTCTTCAAAATTTACAAATGTAGCTGTGTGCATCACTTGTATGCTTTGCTTTTCTAGATCATCAAGCACCTTACAGTGAAAAATCACTTTGATTTTCTTGATAGAAAGTTTTTCACATTTGGATTTTGGAAATTTAAAATTACTGGTGTCTCGGTTTTTCAAAAGATTTGCAGATACACACATCTATTCAGCTGATTTTATAATTTGATTTTTTTCTATCGAGTATTTAACCATTGTACATTATATCTCCAGTGGAATGCTTGTCCAGGATCCTTCAAAGGGAAATGACGTGGATGCAATTTTCCATCAAGCTAGGCAACTTGGTGCTGTTGAAAGGCCTCTTGATCAGCTTCAGGAGCCTCCAAGGTCAACTAGCTTTACTGGAACTGCCAGGTTACTCTCGGGGGAAACTGCACAGTCTACTACTAATCAGCAACCTGAGGCTGTTGTTCACAACATTGTTTTCTGGAGCAATGGTTTTACTGTAAATGATGGACCTTTGAGGAGATTGGATGATCCTGAAAATGCCTCATTTCTAGAGGTGATGCTATTTAAGATTTTGATTCCATCAATGATAAAATAATTCAGAAATATTGAGGTTGTGTTAGAGGAAAGGCAAATCCTGATGTGGAGGATTGATTTTTTGGTGAACATTTTTCAGGAAATAGGAGAATATCTTAACAAATTCCACTTACATTGTGGTGAAAATTTTTTAAATTCTTTCTGAAATCCAGCATATTTTATTATGTGTATTTTATTCAGTTGCGTTCATAATTTATTTCCAGACTGTGTAAGAATACTGCCCCAGAAATGTGTTTGGGCTACTATTACTTTCTTATTGGTTACATAAAATGGTTTCGTTGTGCTTAATGTTATTTACTATTTTTTAATGCAGAGCATAAAAAAATCCGAGTGTCCCAAAGAGCTTGAACCTGCAGACAGGAGGTCATCTGTTAACGTTAACCTCATAAGGAGGAATGAGAACTATCCGGTGAGGGTTCTATTTGAGTTTTTTCATTTGTCTCTGTCCGATTTATGTTAAACAACACTGAATTTTGCTGACGTTGTTTACTAGTTTTGGAGCTTTTTAACTTTTGCGTTTTGAAATGCAATACGGGTCTTTTGTTAATTATAAGTGCATTTGGTCATGCTTACAGGAACCCGAAAGGCAGCATGTTCCATTTCAGGGAGTGGGAAGAACTCTCGGTAGCAGCTCTACATCAGTGGCTCCTGACCCAACTGCTGCCTTAACACCGCCAACCACTGCTCCAACTCCTTCTGCAGGCCTGGTTGTTGATCAGTCACTGCCATCAACCTCTATCCAAGTCAGGTTGGTTGATGGAACCCGCTTGATATCACATTTTAATCATCACCACCTGATCAGTGACATCCGTGCCTTCATTGATGCGTCTAGACCTGGGGGTCGGCAGAATTATCAACTTCAGATGATGGGTTTCCCCCCAAAGGTTCTAACCGATGAAACTCAGACCATAGAGCAGGCAGGACTGGCAAACTCAGTTGTTATACAGAAATTCTAGCAGACTGCCGTTTCCCGTTACTGGTTAATTGCTGCATTGAAGGGATGCAGTTTTATTGGGGGATTGTAGAGGTGAGGTAATTTTATTTCCATAAAGTCAAAAACATATCGGAATCCCCTAGTGTTGGGGGAACATTTTCTTTTCGTTGCTCAATGATTACCAAGTAATCTATTTGCTTTAGGACCAGTTGGATGTCTTGACTTTGCTTTTCTTTGGACATTACTCTCTATGCTATGATGATTGTGTTGTGTCATTTTTCTAGCTGGGCCTAGAGTCTGAACTCGAGATTATATTGAACACTTCACTGAAATATATCCTAACCTCGGAGGCAGTTTCTGAAAATGTGGTAACGACTACCATGTGTGCTGATATTATATTATATTTCTTCTAAAGCTAACAAACAAGTGTGGTTATCTTACATTTTTTTTGGATTTATTGGCAAAAAACATGTATAGAGATACTCACCTACACTCGCACCCACGACTCACTTAATTTTCTACAAACGTTTATCTTTTCGGCAAGAAATAATATTGTATCAACTAAAAATAAAATAGTACATGCATAATTTAAAAAAGTGTATACCAATTAATACGTGTGAAGAAAAAAATAAATAACTATTTAAAGTTAATTTGTATGAAATGGAAGTAATTATGTCTATAAATTTAATGCAATTGACATGTAATAGAATAGAAGTTTGGAAATATTTTTAAAATATTATTTTAATTATAATAGTGTGAATGCCATAAAAATACGTGTTGTGTGTGTCTATATATATATATATATATATATATATATATATATATATATATTCGCACAATAAAATATATATATTTTTTTATTTTTATTTATATATATAAATTTAT
>Ga0209700_102351_pt1 | contig 38491 bp, 22 predicted proteins | sample SiratroredBW_FD_187528 | JGI IMG/M metagenome (GOLD analysis project Ga0209700, IMG submission 187528) | Root nodule microbial communities of legume samples collected from California, USA - Siratro red BW (SPAdes) (version 2) | ecosystem: Host-associated > Plants > Roots > Nodule | place: USA...
ATATATATATATATATATATATATATATATATATATATATATATATATATATATATATATATATATATATATATATATAAACAGACACGCACACAACAAACGATTCAAAAATGTGACTGCCACAAAAGAAAGCAATATAATAAAAAAAGTATCTTAGTTAATTTCTTACAAAATAATTGAAAAAGGAGTTTGGTACCTTGATGCATAGCTGGTTCCAATTCCAGAACTTCTTTCCATTCTACCATCTTGGTACACCATTTTCATTCTAGTGTTATATTAAAGTTATGAGTTTAAGATGGATCTTATAAAATTTAAAATATTAAAGTATGTTTATACGACAAAAAAAGTTAAAATCTTGAATTTCTATAAGACTTTAAATTATAAAAATAAAAAATTATTTTTATATTAAAAGTTTTATTTTGGAGAAATATTTTATTATAATAAAATGTAATTAACTTATCATTAAATTAAATGAGGTTTTATAAAACTCTTGTATTAAAGGAAAAGTAAATATAAAATCTTAGAAATGACGTAACATATTAAAACTCAAAAAATAAATTAAGTCAACATTTTATTACTCTTACAATGAAGACGCTGTTATTAGGCATTAATAATAAATAAATATCATTCAAGAGTTATAGAGTAGGAGTATTTGACTTTGCACTTTCTTCCGTTATTTTCATAGACAATATTAATATTTTAATATAAAGTTTGTTAAAATAATATTATTAGTATCAGTTATCGTGTTTAATATATTATTTATTTTGAAATTTCTTAGACTTGTTAAAATAATATTGTTAGATCAATGTTGTTCGGAAATTTCGTAATTTTAAGACAATTTTGTCTTAAGAAATGATAGATTAAAAGATGAGAAGACAAGTTTGTTCCTATTAGAATACATAAACTATGCTTACTCTATTAAAGAAAAGTAAACATTGTAGTCTAACTGATAGCATGTGGAGACAACAGAAAACGACAGTAGTTTGAAGTGCTTGTGAACGTGAAAACTACGTGCAAAAATGGGATACAAAACCAAATGGTTATTTATTCCACGTTTCCAAAACTATATGAGAAGCATATTCTATAGTGTTAATTTGTTTTGTTTATTCCATAATGTACGCTGGCATGGCGTGCCAACACTTTTTTCAATCATGCATGATAGGGGTGCCAGCAAATCTCATGATATGTTTTAAATTCATAATCAAAATAATAAAATAATAAAATAATAATAATAATAATAATAATAATAAAATAATAATAATAATAATAATTTAAGTTATAGTTGCTACCCATTTTTAATTTCATGGATGGAGCCCATTTCCCAAGTGGGACACATTCACCTTTCAATCAAAACCTTCTTCTTTCTTCACTTTATGATGCATCAATCACTTTCCTTCATGTGTTGCTTCTCTCTTATTAAATTTTCAACTCACATATTTATTCCAACTTTCTTTTTATCTTTCTAAATTTCTTTACAAAAAAAAAAATTATATTTATGTATATTTAAGTTGGTCAATAATTTTTTTCTTAGTTTTAGGTCTAGAGAGAGTACGAAATCTCAAATACATTTTGGTTATAATATATATAACTAAAACCAGCAATCACATTTAATAAATCAAAAATAAAATAAATACTATAAAAATATAGAGTGGAAAACATAGTGTGGTGTGTTAATGATTCTTTCTCTCTTTTGGATTTTGTTCTCCATTTGAAAATAAAATTATAAAGTGGGATACTTGTCACACATAGAAAGCTAACTAAGTGAAGAATTGTATGGGACGATATCATTTTCCCTTTTGGAAAAAAACAAAATCATGGGACAATTGATTTTGCAATAACATTTTCAACCTTCTGTTTCAGGTTACACTACATTGAGGATAGGAAACAAAATAATAGATTGAAACGTAATTGGCTTCTTGCATCTTAGTGTATATCCAAATGTTGTCCAATCTTAATTGTTAAAAATATTTAGAGCTTGATTTAGAAAGTAATAGTGATAATCTTTCAAACAAAAACACAAACGAGTATGATCCAATGGAAATCACATTTATATAAAAATTTCCTAAAAAAACAACAAATCATGCAAATAGTTTAAAGTGTACGGTACACAATATATGAAAGTGAATATTTATATAAAGAAATTGTCCAATTTTAAGCATGAAGATTACTATAAATATACCTTATTTGTGCTCTTATTTTTCTTACGCATTGCTTTGTATATATTGAAAGGAGGCCAACAATATATCCTAAAGCTTATGAAAATAATATAAATTAAGTAGTACGGAATTATATTTTGACTTAATTAATCTATGAAATAAATGAATAGAAAAAATTTAATAATATTATTTAATTTGAATAAAGTTATTTTTCAAAGAAATGTTGGTGATTTTAATGAAATTTGTGTCAAGATATTTGATACTTTTAGACTTAATTCTATTTTTGTTCAAAATATATCCTACTATTTAATTATAAAAGAAATATTTTGTTGCTTTTGTGAGAGGAATAGAAATTTAATAAAATGTATATCTTTGTAATTGAATATTATTAAAACTATTTACACAATTATACCAATAATGACAACTTAAAAATAATTTTCTAATGAATTCCGATCACCGATGCGTGCGTTCCATAAACATTTCGACATAAATAATTAAATTAAAACACGTCTTTTGTATCAATTATGGACATAAAATCAAATTCGATTAAAGATCAACGAAAATTACAATTATTTCAGAATTAAGTACTATTTTAAAAGGGAAATATTTTTAATCTAATAGTTAATATTAAATTTTAAATTCAAATAAAAACAAATTAAATATAAATAAAAAATAAAAGAAAAATTTAATACTTAATACTTAAATATAAATAGAACACTCAATACTCAATAGCAACATCATTTATTCCCCAGTAAAATAGATTAAGAAGTTAATCCATCTTAATGTCGGGTTTTAAATATATAATTATATTGTAGCCTGTAATATTTATCTTTGAATTGAATAACATTATTTTTGGAAAAATAATATTTGTTATAATTTTTTTTATCAGTTAAGAATGAATTTAATAGAATTAAGTATTTTAAGTATATTTTAACCCTTATATAAAAAATTAAGTCTATGGTCACTGTACTAATTACCATCTCTTTTATAAAAAAACTTAAGTAACGTAGTATAGTATGTATAACAAAAATTTATATTTCCACATATTTATGACCAAATCACATAGACTTTTATTCTAATCATCCTCGTAATGTTTAGATTCCTCAATCACATAAACTGTTCTTTATAATGATACAATCATATTTATCATCACAATTATACTAGTTAACCTTCTACCTTTACTCTACAAGTTGTAGAACTGCATCTTCTGCCACAAGCCTAATTCAACTTGAATTTCCATTAAATTTATAATATGATATACATGAACTTCTTCAGCATTGATTGAGGTACCTCTACAACCAACCAACTAGTACCAAAATAATCTCTTGCACCATTTGTAACACTTAGAAATAGTGATTGAATAAGACTATTTTTTGATAAAAAAAAAATATATTTGTTATAATGTACCAGAACACACATGGTTTAATAAAAATAATGACCATTTTATTTTGAAAATTTTGTTATTTTAGATTAGAGGTATTCGAATCCAGGTTCACGGACTGATTCATTATGTCTGCAAATCCTATTGATTACATATCTGTTATAAATATATAGAAATTTTGATTCTAGCTTGTATAGTTTTCAAACTTCATAAATTTTATTGTAGACTCACGAAATCATTTACCTTTCTAAGAAAAATTTATTTTGAGTTTTCCCTTTTAATAAACATCAATAACTCAAATTCATACACAGACACATAACCTGTTATTTAAACGATTTTAGAGTTGATATGTTTTAGTGTGATATATTTTAGTATAACACAACAAAATAAAAAAAATTACAAAAGAACTTTTTTTTTTTTTCAGAAACGCTAAAATATATCATGAATTACTATTTATCTATAAACTTTACGAAATAATATACCACTTGCAAAAAAAAGTACAATTAGTTTAACATGGAGAATTTATCCAACTTCATTAAAAGGTATCAAATAAATTCTCAAAATATATCAGAAAAGAAACACTAAAAATCCAATAGATAAAGTGATTTGTAATAGAAAGAAATAAAAAGAAGACTTCGTCTACTAGATCTTGAAAACTCATCAAGGACATTGATTGTGTCTCAAAAGCAATGCCAATGTATAAAAAATGTAGTGTAGGCCTAAAAATCTATCAGACGATGTTTGATAAATCAAGCGAAATAATTGATTAACAAGACGTTGAATAATAGAACGTAAAATAAAATAAAATCAAATAGATTGGTATCCAATCGTAGATGAAATATTTATTTAAACAGTTAAGGAATAAAATATGAGGTAATCCTTCAAATGTTAATTCAACAAAAGAATTAATCATACGAACAAACAAGTTGTTAAGTTAGACGATATATCACTAAGAAAATGAAGTGTGAAGAAATAATCAAATAAAGGGTATTAGACGAAGGAAAAATGATATTCAAACAACAAGTTAAAGAATAAGAAGTTGAAGATCAAAATCGAAGAATTGGATAGACGAATAAAAGAATAAGTGATATTAGACGAAAGAATGAACCAAATGAGCAGTACAATAATCAAGGTTAAAAAAAATATCAACAAGTAATGTAATTTGTCTAAATCAAAGATTATTGTATCATTCTTTTATACATGAATATTTTACATCTTGCTTATAACTTCCTTGTACCGTTTAATGAATTACATAAGAGTTACTTAAACAAAATTTAATAGATTCTTGGTACAAGAAGAACGAAAACTTTTACATAATATTTTCGTCTAACATACTAATATGGATGGGTATGGAGCTACTACTTTACTTCCCATTTCGTATTGGGGCTCATGTTGACCAAGGTGTTGTAGGTCAGTCTTCTCCTAAAGAGATCCTTGGAGCCCCCTTTTGGCATCCCTCCCTTCTTTAATAGATCCTTTCGGAGGTTAGGATGGAGTATAATCTGTTGATAGAAAATCCTCCTAAGCCCCCATAAGCTTAGGTTGAATGATTGTCCGTTAAAGGATTAGTGAAGTTCCATCTGGATGTATATATGTACTTCATGGATCATAACAAAAGAAACAAAGGGAAAAGAGAGATATTTACACACATGAAAAATAAGATTGCATTAATTTGAATAAAAATAGTTTGATAAAGAAATAAGATCATTTCAAATCATTTTGGTGATTCTCATCCCATAAATCATCCGAAATTTTATTCTGGAATAATATTTGGGAAATGATAATCAATAAAAAGTTTGAATGAACGAACATTATCATAAATCATATTATAATCATTAATTATACTGCAAAGAAACGTTGAGAATGATACTTATAATAAATAAAGAAGACAATCGGTTAAGACTAGTCAAGATAGATGAGCATGTACACATATCAAACCCACCATCAACACTTCAACTCATCTCAATCCCCAAGGAATGAAATCCTTCACTAACGGATATGTCAATAAGTACAAAATCATGATTATGACGCCTTTCCTCATAAGGAAAATAACAATAATTATCAGTAAAGATTATCAGAAACATTTTTACAGTAAAAATTCAGAATCTCCTAAAAGTATAAGTTATAAAATCAATTCATCTTAGATAAAATCTTTATAAAGAAATATGTGAAAGTTCATAAAATAGATTTTCAATAAAATATTGAGAAAGAATATTTTCGGAGTAGTGAGGCTTAAGGGTACCTCACAGAAAACTAAAACAAAATACAATGCATATATATATATATATATATATATATATATATATATATATATATATATATATATATATATATATATATATATATATATATATATATATATATATATCATTTCCCTACCTTGGGAGTTTCGAAGCAGAACTTCCTTCACCGATATTCTCTCATAAGTTTTCTTATGTTTTCTTTTGTGATGCTCTCATGAGTGTTGTGAATTCTCCAACACCATATTTATAGAGGAGTCATGAGGAATTCCTTTGTAACCATATAGTTGTAATTCAATGTATTCTTTAGAATCTAGTTTGGAATTGGTCATAAAGAGATAAGTACTAAGATATGAAATATCTGTGGTCAATAGTGGAAAATTGGTGGGTCCACATATTCGTTGTTATTTATAACAGTGTTTATGCAGATATATTTATCTAAGCTTATCTAGATTTATGGGGAATAATTTTTATTCTTGAAACTTGTCTCCTTATGGTCAAATTCTAATAACTCTTTGTAAATAGAGAAGACTTATTATCATTGATTCATCTAATCGTCTACAGACAATGATTACTTTATCCATCCAATGCCTCTTTCCTCTTTGTATCTGTTAAAATAAAGTAGAAAGTAATTATGAATTAATCTCCCTTGTGTAAAATACACACATAGAGGTTGTTTATTTATAGATAAAAATAGTAATAGACTAATAAAAAATATGGGCTAGGCCTCTTATATTCAACACTGCCCCTCAAGCTGGTGCGAATAAATCACATGTACCTAGTTTGTTACAAATATAATCAATTATAGGTTCCTGTAAAGATTTAATGAAAATATCAGCTAACTGATCATTTGAATTAACAAGTTTAGTCTTGATGTCTCCAGATATAATTTCTCTCGAATGAAATGACAATCAATCTCAATACGTTTGGTCATTTCATGAAAGACAAAATTTGAGCTAATATGAAGAGCAATATGATTATCACATATGAGTGTCATTTAAGTGACCTCTCTAAATTGTAATTCTTTAAGTAAATGTTTAAGCTAAATAAGCTCACAGGTAGCTGAGGCCATAACTCTGATACCGTGAATCCTAAAAAGAAGCAAATGTGTCTTTTTAGGATTCACTAGATCTCAAAAAGGTTGTAGAAATGAAGTAGTGGTTAAGAGGGGATGAGAAACATTTATATCCTTTTTAAGATCTGGTGAATTATAAAAAAGACACATTTGTGTGACCGAGCAAATAATTTATCAAGACCAGAACAAAAGTTGTAGGTAATGCCTTAGCCCATCTTGGTTGGCGTCAAGCAATGCTTGATGAAATAAGTGTTATTTAGAACAGTAGAACTTGGAAAATCGTTCCTTTACCTTCTGGGAAATTTGTTGTTAGTTGCAGGTGGATTTTTGCTATCAAAGTTGGTCCTGACGGTCTATTGATCGTCTCAAAGCTCGTCTTGTGCCTAAAGGTTACACACAAATTTTTGGTTTAGACTATGGTGATACTTTTTCTCCAGTGGCATAGATGGTTTATGTCCGCTTATTCATAGCTATGAAAGTTCTTCAAAAATGGCCACTTTATCAATTGGATGTCAAAAATGCTTTTCTTAATGGGGTAGCTGAGAGGAATCTTTAGGTACACTAGACATAATCGGAGTATCAAAGATGTTAGCACCAGGAGTTGCTGTATTGATTTGATGAAGCCAAACCAACTACAAGTAAAGCTGTTGAGTTAATTTGGAGCAACCAGCCATGTTGACCAAGTCAAGACCAAGTGCTGTCAAGAGAAGATGCATGGAGTTTGGTGTTTTGGGTCTAGGCTTTAGGTGGTATTGGTGTGTCTAGTGCTGTGATGATGAATGTGCTGATCATTGAGAAGCTCCATTGTGAAAATTGGCTTTAGCAAGGTTTTAAAAATCATTAAAAACAGATTTCAGATTTTGATAAACCGTTTTAACTGTCTTTTAAAATTTAGTCGACTAAGTGTCAAATCAATCGACTAAAGTTTGACAGCTATCACTACAGCTGTTTATACGTTTTCAAAAGAGAGGAACACAGAGAATTTTCAAACATGCTACACTGATTTGACTTGAGAGAAAACGCTACTACACTTTTTGAGATCAAGATCATTCGAAGTTTTCAAATAATTCATCAAGAACTGATTTTATGCATTTTGCTGGAGCTTTCGAAACTGACTGCACATTTCTACATCATTGATTTGACCTCAGACTAAGCACTCTATACCTGTTTCTTCTTACTTTCTGATTTGTTGTGTAGAGTTGCTCTTGTTAGTTGATTTCTGTGTAAATCTTTCATCTGTATTGAAACTGCTACTGCGTTCTTGAATTACTGGGGTGTAATTCGTGGAACAGTGAGACTGTACTGGTGGTTCGCCTACTGCAAGGTGCAGTGTGAGGCGTTTCTTGGTTATACAGTGAATTCTGTATAACTGTGACTTGCTGTAGGTGTCAGCAAGGATGTTCTTGAAACACATAGTGGGTTTCTGTGTGGTTTCTTGTTCTGTTGTGGGTTCAGCAATGGTCTACTGTGGGGAGCAGTGAGACGTTTCTGGGTTATACAGTGGATTCTGTATAACTGTGACTTGCTGTGGGTTTCAGCAAGCGAGTTATTGAAACACACAGTGGACTCTGTGTGGTTTCTTGGTCTGCTGTAGGTTCAGCAGTGGTTGCTGCGAGTGCAATGTATTCTTGCTGTGGACAAGTGTTGTAAACTTGATCAGTTGATCATTTTTAGTGAATCCTTACTGTGTGTGAGGGACTGGACGTAACCCGTTTGGTGGGTGAACCAGTATAAAAATCTTTGTGTTTTTGAATCTTCTTTCACTTTCTTGATCACTGATTTAATTAATTGGTTCACTGTATAAACTGTTTTCAGAATCATTAACTGAACTCTATTTGATTTAAGACTTAAACATTTTTTAATAATTGTTTCTTTCATAAAAAGAATTTTATTTTTTATTGGTTGATAATAATTCGAACTGTTAACTGAATCGAATTTGACCAGTTCATTCCGTGCAGTTAACTTCTGTCTGTTTCAGTGTAGTAAACTAAATCGCTTCCGCAATTATATTTGAATTCTGATAAATCTGTTTGGTTTGTTGCATTGTACTGTGACTTGATTGAGCTCTGTTTACTGATTCATTCTACTACACTGCTCAGTAAAGTCAATAAAGATCCAGTCTATCAAACTGACTTTTATTTTCTGAAAAGGTAAAATAGTTTTGAAAAAGATTTTGAAATCCAATTCACCCCCTCTTGTATTTCAGCCTACACAATTTCTTACAAAAGATAACTGGAATATGTACTTGATTAGATGGAGACACACATGGAGAAGATAAAGACTTAAAATAAAAGGAAGACTCAATAAATGTGACATCTGCAGAAATGAAGTAGCGGTTAAGAGAGGGTGATTTATATCCTTTTTAAGATCTAGTGAATCCTAAAAAGACACATTTGTGTGTCCGAGCAGATAATTTATCAAAACCAGGACAAAAATTCTGAACAAAACAACTAAACCCAAAAACTTTATGAGGTAAGGGATGAAGAGGTTCACGAGGAAATAAAATAAAATGAGGAATTTTATTCTTCAAAACTGAAGATGACATACGATTAATTAAATAACATGCACTAAGAATAACATCACCCAAAAACCGTTGAGGAACCCCACCATGAATTAAAAGAATGAAGTAGTTTCAACAAGATGTTTATTCTTGCGCTCGACCACCCCATTCTGTTGAGGTGTATAAGTACATAAAGTTTGGAGAAGAATAACATGAGATTTCATAAAAGTGTTAAAAGAATGACAAAGATATTCACGAGCATTATTACTGCATAAGATTCGAATTGAAACTCCAATTTGATTTTCAATTTCATTAAAAAAAGATTGAAATATAGAAAAATAACTCGGAACGATTTTTTATTAAAAATAACCAAGTACATCTTGAAAAATCATCAATAAAAGTAACAAATATTGAAATCCTAAATTAGACTTAAAATGACTTAGTCCCTAAATGTTTGAATGAACTAAAGCAAATGGGGACAAAACACGTGAAACATTCCTGGGAAAAGAACTACGACTTTGTTTTCCTAAATGACACGATTCACAAGACAAAGTAGATAACTTGGATAGATTTGGAACAAGCTGCTGTATCTTGGCAAGACTAGGATGACCCAATTGAGCATGAAAGAGAGATTGAGAATTCATAACAGTGCCAACATGTGCAAATGTTCGTAGGTGATAAAGACCATGAGACTCATATGCGGTGCCAATTATCCAACCTGAACTCTGGTCCTGTAAACAAACAAAATCTTTGGTGAAAGAAATGACACAATAAAGGGAACAAGTTAGACGACTAATAGATAATAAGTTAAAAAAAGAGACTCAGGGACATAAAGAACATTATTAATAGACAACGAAGAAAGGAGATGAATAGTACCAACACCATGAGATGAGACCCTAGAGCCATTAGCCATGGTAATGAAAGGTAAATAACCAGAGGTAGATATAGAAGAGAAAAAAGTTTTATTACCAATAATGTGACCTGTGGCACCCGAGTCTAGAACCTAAGGACCAAGAGAATTGGAATGAGTGATGCCAGTAAAAGATGTACTTGTATGTGTTGTAAGTGTAACAGAAATAGTGGAACCAGATTTTTGACGATCCTCATACTATTTAAGAAATTCATTGAAAGCAACGGAAGAGGCCATAGGTGAAGTGAGAGAAACCACCTTAAAAGAGGGAGAAAAATCCTAAAAAATCAAACGAAATCCGATCAAGAAGAACAACAATGGACAACGGAGTAGGGCACTAGAACAATATATAAGAATAGCAGAGATAGCTGCGAGAAAACAACGATGAACAGTGGGTTTCACAAAAAGAAAATTAACCTAACCTTAAGCTCTTGATATCATGTTAAAACAAGAAAGAAAATAATTATAAATTAATCTCCTTTATGTAAAATATACACATAAAGACTATTTATTTATAGATAAAAATAATAACAGACTAATAAAAAATATAGTCTAAACTCATTATATTCAACATTATCGTATGAGGTTTCCTAAATAGATACAAAGATTAGACTATCCATAAAAAAACTATTATATAAATTAAATTCATTTAGAAAAGTTTCCATTATTTTATAATCACCATCGTTTAGAAAGCCTAAAGACTAAAATTGTTCACGTGGTCGGTGATTTTTGAAAATCATATAAATATCGTGTTATTTATATTCATTTATAATATATTTAGAAGTGTGATATATGTAAGTAGAGATTTTCTTTATTCCATATATAAGCATTATAATTAATCAAAACTTTTCTTAAAGAATACTTAAGATGTTGTATGGAAAAACAAGTAAAAAAAATTAAAATACTTGGATTGTTATATGGAAAAACAATATGGAGAAACAAGTAAAATAAAAAATAAAAATAATTGGATTATATTAGAAGTAGTTGTTGAAAATACCCACACTTTTGTGAGTTAGTAAAACTTAATCATGAAACGAAGAACTAAATGAGTCTTAGTAATTGATATAAACTATTATAAAACTTTTGTCGTTTCTTGTACATTGGTCTCATTATTAAAAACGCTTTAAAATTTATTTTTATACTTAATCATCTTTCAAAAGTATAAAAGTTTCTAAAAACACGTCAAACTATTTCCTTATTTCCTTATAGATTATATACTGTAACCGTGTGAGTGTTTCACATCACTATTACTATTAACAAGATATTAACATTTAAAACCTTTTTCTCCTTAATTTCTTCCATTCAATGCATAATGTCCTCCTAAACAACATTAGATGTATACATAATTATGTTTATTTAAGCACCATTGATTTATTCTAATAACAAATTTTGTTAAATAATATTTTTTTAATACCCTTATAAACAACACTAAGTTGAGTTTTATTTCAAATTCATAATAAGTAATCTATACTCTAATACAAAATTACTTTTAGAGGATGGACTTTTATTTTAAATTTATGACTATTTTTTACTGTAATACAAAATTATTTTTGACTACTAATAATTTTCTCAAAAACTATTAAAATTTAATTTTAAAATAAAGATATGTATGATAAATTAAAATAAAAAATTAAAAAAATTAAAATGCCTTCAAAAAGCTTGGAATAATTTCTCACTATAAAATACACTTAAAATTTTCATTTACATTTTGTTTGAACTTCAAAGAAAAGAAGACAAAAAGTAACAGACGAGGATAATTAAGTGAAAAATGTAATTATTTAAATTAAGACAAAGATAATAGTAAATAACGACAAATAAATAAAAAATTTGTAAATGGTTTAATTTGTGTGAAAAAAATAAAAAAATAGTTAATTTGATAATTTTCTAAATGACCAAAATGTTTTTATATTAAAAGTGAAATTTCAAACCTTTACAAGTACAAAGAAGACAATAAAATTACTAACTTGGCATATTTATTAAAAAAAAATCTTAATCAGGTGAATTTCCCTATCTTTATTTACAAATGCATTGATTTAAGCCTTAATAACCTAAGCAAATTCATTCATTAGAAGCAAACAAAATATTTGAATGAGTTTGATATTTAAGAAAAGAGGTGAGGAAAAGAAAGGAAAGAAAAAACCCATAAATTGAATATTACAAAATGAAGATTATATTTTTATATTTATTGTAACTCACATTTTTTTTTCTCACAAAACGTATATCATAATTAATTATTTATAATTTTTTTTACGTTTTCAAGGACAATAACCTCCACCGTCTATTATAAGAACCTATGAGGAAATGAAGATTTTTCTTTTCAATTTTTAATGTTAACAAATATAATAATAATAGTAGTAATAAATAAATAAACTAATAAAAGTAAATAAAATAATCTTAGAATAAAAATATATATTTTTTTCTTTAATTATCTTCATTTCTATATTTTTTACTTTTTCCTTGTTTCTTTTTATTTTTTTTCATTCATTTCTTTCTTTCTTTTTCCATAGAAGCATTAAGCTAATTATTCTTATTCGGTCCACAGATTTCACAAGATATTATTTTTCCTTAAACAAAAAATGGAAAACTCAGAGTGAGCTGTAAAAATCAAAGAAAATTAGAGAATCGTCCATTAACGGTTCCATAATCTACTCAATTAACTCAATGCTGCAAGATCTCACTGTTTTTAGCTTTATTTTAATTTTCCTTTTTTCGTCTTTTTTCCTTTTTTTTTGACACACAACCGCGTAACATTTTCCCTTATATATTCATTCCACACACCTCACACAATAAGACACAGATTCACACTTCCTGCGTTGAAAACTGGACACAGTCTCCATCTTCCTCCCTTCTCTTCCCTTTCCTCTCCAATGGCCGACCCTTCTCCCAAGCCCGTCCCTCTGCTGAAGGACGAGCTCGACATCGTGATCCCCACGATCCGCAACCTCGACTTCCTCGAGATGTGGCGGCCATTCTTCGAGCAGTACCACCTCATCATCGTGCAGGACGGTGACCCCAATAAGACCATCAAAGTCCCCGAAGGCTTCGACTACGAGCTCTACAATCGCAACGACATCAACAGGATCTTGGGCCCCAAGGCCAATTGCATCTCCTTCAAGGACTCTGCTTGTCGCTGCTTCGGCTACATGGTCTCCAAGAAGAAGTACATCTACACCATCGACGACGATTGCTTCGTAATTATAACCTACCCATCTCCTGTTTTTTTAATTCTGATACTCTTTTGCCTGTCAAAATCGTGAATTTGAGTTAAAGATGTGTGCTTGCTTGTGGGTTTTCTGATGGGTTGGGAATTCTGTTTCTTGATTTGTTTTATAGTGGATTTGTTTAAGTTGGTTTTTAATTTTGGACTTGAAATAATGTGGGTTTGACTTAAAGTTGCAAGCTTGCTGGTGGATTTTCTGATGGGTCGGGAATTCTTCTTCCCGAGTTTTTTAAGCCTTTTGTTTTCCTGATGCGTCTGTTTCGTTAATTTTTGTGCCTTTTGACTTGAAAATTGTGGGTTTCGGTTCAAGTTGGATGCTTGCATGCGGATTTTCTGATGGTGTGGAGATTCTGTTTTCTGAGATTTAACGCCTTTTCTTTCTGCCGTGGATATTGTTTCATATTCATACGGTTTATTGACTTCAGTTTGGTTTTTTAGTGTGTTCTTCATGAGGGTTTGGTGGGGTTTTGAAATGGGGCTAGATCTAAGTGTGGATTTGATTTGTTGACTAAATGAATGGTTGTTTTTTTTTTTTTTCCGTTTGTTATAAGTATTCGTGATTTTAGGTGTGTGTGTGCGCGCATGTAACCTTTACGATCTGTTGTTTTCACTGCTGTTAGAGGTTCCTTATTTGGTTGTTCTCTCGTTTGAGATTATAGTGTGTTTGGATCTAGAATGACTGGTTTTGAGAATTGGTATGATTGTATGAGAATAGTTTACTTGGGTTTGGGTGAATGCAATTTATTTTTTTATTTAAATTATTAGCACTTTCATCCGTTTTAATTATAATATTTCGAGTGTGTTTGGATTGTAATGACTGGTTTCGGATTGATTGTGTGGAAAGTTTTAAAGTGACGGTTCATTTGAGGTTGGAATCCACATGAATTTGATCTTATTTTTTATTTTACTATGAATTAGCGAACTATTTATTCATTTATCTGTTTTAACTATTTTATTTTTTATTAATGCAATAGAGTGAAATTATTTGGTCATTGTAATTCAAATTAAAAAGTTTTCTGAATTTAGAGTTGGATTTTTCTTTTGTAACATTTTTGCAACTCAAAAGTTGATTTTTAATCGAATACAACTAGATGTATAAACTGTTGACATTGATTTGTGTTTTTGTCAATGGTTTCTTTGGGGACAGAATGATTGCCATTCAAATTTCGGTGGATCTTCTTGTCTTATTGTCTATGTTTCCTTTTTGTACGAGTCTGAATTTCAAATAAGGATTCAAATAGTGACTCTTGTTTAGTTATTTCTGTCAGCAAAGCCTTTGAATGTGTTTGTTCAAAAAATATTGTATGTTCAATACAAATTGTGTGGATTTGTTTTTTCTGAGTATCTCCTGTTTTCATGTGTAGGTTGCTAAGGACCCTTCTGGAAAGGATATCAATGCACTTGAGCAGCACATTAAGAATCTGCTAAGTCCAGCCACTCCATTTTTCTTCAACACCCTTTATGATCCTTACAGAGAAGGTGCTGATTTCGTCCGTGGATATCCTTTCAGTCTTCGTGAGGGTGCACCCACTGCTGTTTCTCACGGTCTGTGGCTCAACATACCTGATTATGATGCTCCAACTCAACTTGTCAAACCCCGAGAGAGGAACACCAGGTATCTCCTATGTCATTTTACAGTTCAATTCTGATACATGAAACAATTTTCAATCATACGACAATGTACAACATTAATTTTGTTCATGAATTCCTATCAAGATGTTCATGGCCTAGCTAAATTAGTGAGTGTATATTTCAGGTATGTTGATGCTGTTCTTACCATTCCTAAAGGAACATTGTTCCCCATGTGTGGTATGAATTTGGCCTTCGATCGTGAGCTGATTGGACCTGCCATGTACTTTGGACTCATGGGCGATGGTCAACCCATTGGACGATACGATGATATGTGGGCTGGTTGGTGTGTTAAGGTATTCCCATCACTTTCCATTTTCTGTTATCAACCCATATGCTGTCACCAATAGTTGTAAAAATGCAAACTTCACTAGCAATTAAATTAATGCCACATTGTTATATGGATTAAAACAATGTCATATCTCAGAAAACGATTTCTAACATGTGAATTTGCAGGTTATCTGTGATCATTTGGGGTTGGGAGTGAAGACTGGCCTTCCATACATATGGCACAGCAAAGCAAGCAACCCATTTGTGAATCTGAAAAAGGAGTACAAAGGCATCTTCTGGCAAGAAGAGATCATTCCCTTTTTCCAAAGTGCCACCCTCCCAAAGGAATGCACCTCTGTCCAAAAATGCTACATTGAACTCTCCAAGCAAGTGAAGGAGAAGCTTGGTGCTGTTGATCCCTACTTCATCAAGCTTGCAGATGCCATGGTCACTTGGATTGAAGCTTGGGATGAGCTTACCAACCCATCTGAAGCAACTTCTTCAAAGCAAGCCAATGGGGCTGCTAAGTGAACCAACCTTGTAGCCTTTTAAGGTTGCGGACCTTAGTTTTTCTTGGAGTAGTTTCTTCCTTGTCAGTTTTAATTTATTATCATGCTCGTCATTATTTTTTTTATATTGCAAGATTGTAGACGATTTTATTTATGTTGATGTCATCATTATTACTATTTATATATTATATTATTCTTATCATGGTTTTTTTTCTAATGTAGTATTTGTTTGTTAGAAGATGACACATCTAGCTGGGGATGCATTTGTTACATTTTTATATGATTTAGTTTTGCAGATGGTACATTTTTATATGATTTAGTTTTGCAGATGGTCCATGTTATCTGATTTTAGAACTTTAATTACTAATTCTAGTTATGCAGATCTTGCGGTTTTCTAGACTTTTTTTATTTTATTTTCTAATAAGAATTTATTAAGTTTCGTGAGTTTTCAAATGCCATCAAGCAAGTGCCAGCTTTGTGTACTGCCGACAGATCTGATCTGAGAATTCTGATGCCGATCTGTTCATTTTATCAATTAAAAATAAGTAGCTTTAAAAGGTTTACATTATTTTATTCCTAACCTTATTTTGAACACAGGGGGTTTGATACTATGATTCATTTTTATTTTTTTTAAATAAAACACAAACCTCAACATGGTCCTATGCATTTTTTTTATGAGAAGCCAAACCACTTTTGTGTTTAGATATCATATGAAGTTTTATTTACCTAGTTACCAAGTATTCCCCATATTGCTTGGATGTTTCCAAAATTTGACAATATGAGTAAATAAAATTAATTTTGATTAAAAGATTAAGAAAATAAATAATTAAAACCAGTACGCAAAGTTTCAAAAGATACAATTTCATTCAAATTATGATTTATTAACATAATATAATAATATAATTCTGAAATTCAATATACCTAAAAAAGGAAAATAGAAAGAGAATAATTTTGAAAAACGTTCTTGTTGAAGTACGATGATTAATATTTATAATAATACACTAGCGAATATTTAGGTTGTTTAAGTTTTCCGTAAGGTAATTAAATGTTTACCTTGTTCTATTTTAAAAGGATTTACGCGAGAAATCCTACGAATTATAAAATTTCATATGTATATAAAACATTAAAAGGAAAACAAAAAATAATGTTCATTATTAAAAATAGAAGACTGATTTACTGCATGTGTGGGATCCACTCGTTTCCAGCTGAACTTTATGGCTGGCATGCCCTCTATTTGTTTTTAAACATTGTTTGTCGGATGATTTAAATTCAAAATTAATTTAAATTTCAGGGAATTTTCACATGTCGGTGTCGGTGTAGTGTTTGTCTTCATTTTTGTTTTTCCCTGTAACCTTTGAATTTTGCATCATGTCAATGTTTCGAATTCAAAAATTGAAGGGAAAGAAACAGAAGGACGAGTTAAAGTGAGGGAAAGACATGATACTCATAATGAAGACAATTGAGTTGTAGCTCTTTGGATTTGGAACAACAAACAATTTCCTTTTTCGTAATAAGTTTTTTCGTAATAAAAGTGCTACATTATATATTATGTATATCTTTTTTCCTTTTTTGCTGAAACCATAATTTAAGTTTGACTCGAATAGAATTACATAATACTCCTTTATATGAATATTCAACTGAGTGAGATTGGACCTTGTTGAGAACATGTGTGTTGAAAAAAGATTGAAAAGTTGTACATTACTTGGGAGCAACATCCGAAGAAGGAAGCCCAAAATTTATGTCAACGGTCACATATTAGTTGACATTTTAGGATTCAACAAGTATGAAAATATATTAAAAATATATGAAAAAAGCAAATCAAACTAACGCTTAAGACATATACAATCAAATTTTCACTGGCCAAAAGTTATACAAAATGAAAATATGAAAGTTGGAAATATGAGAGTTGATACCTATCACTAAAAGTTTAGATTTAAAAAAAGGTAGAACATTAAATCAAATAAAGTTCAATTTATTATTAATTTTAAAGTTGACAAGATTATAAATATAATAATTGTCTTCATGAAAGATGTAAGATACTTGAAAGTCCTTGCTCCACAATTTTTTTATACATTTTATTTATCTTCCTTTAATAATTAAATTGAGGACAAAAAAAAAAAAAACTTAACAAATCAGAGTAGAATCACATTTCAATTACAAACATTTATAACCATAAATCCTAACATTTTTTATAATCAAGATAACAACATAAACTCCACAGAAAAATATTTGTTGATATCCAGAGAAAAAGAGAAACCTCCTCTATAATTCCTTTGACTCCCTTTGAAAATACCACCATAAACAACATGCTCAAAACTTCAACTTATGTATTTCAAGACTTAAACTTACCAATAAGTAGTTAAGTAAAATTATTTATATCAATTGATTTGGTGTTGTACAAATTTTATTTATTGGTTCTTTATCTTTACAATGCTTAGAAGTAATACGAAAACAACAATACAACAACTAAAAATAGCACATTTTGAAATTAATTTACCCAATTTACAAGAATTAACAAAGAACAATAATAAAACAAAGTGACAACAAGAATCACTTGTTCATTTCATGTATATGCTCAATTTGATTAAGTCAAAGAGTAAGATAAATACTTTATTAGTGTTTGTATATTGGTGTATTATTTTGGTGCAAGATTATTTGTTTTGTGTAGGGATCTATCTCAAATCAATATAGATCAACATATTTGTGTTTGGACTATATGAGATGGTTGTCTTCATCAAATAGGGGACTTTGTTAGATTTATGATTCACGTATTTCATGAATCCAACATTTTTTATGAAAATTTGAGGATTGACAAAGATCACGAAAATTTAGAAGTTTTCTCTTTGTGTTGTGTTGATTATAAGTTTTCTCTTTCATGATTTGATCCTAAAATTGTATTTAAAAAATTTTTCCGAATGAATCAGAAGTTGTCTTGGTGATAGATTTTTTTAATTGATGTTGTTAGTATGTTAAAATGTTCTTAACTGATTTCGAATGACTACTAAAGCCATCTTAATGATTAAATAATTATTTTAATAGATTAGAATCGATTAAAACTAGAAGTAATTTTGATCTTTCTATTTTAATATGTTAAAATAAGTTTTTAATATATTAAAATCACTTAACTTCATTGAAGACTTTGGATTCCTCTATTTTAATATGTTAAAATGATGAATTAATTAATTAATTTTACTCGTAAGTGAAATTAAGATATTGAAACAAAATTTTAATTGAATAAAAAAATAGGTTAAAATCGATACTCAATTATAAACCATTGAACATGAGATAAAAACCAAAGTTTCTAAAACTTTTTCGACTAGTAAGAGAGTCCAAACTAAGCTTAAAATTGTTCTTGAAGTTTTCTTTGTGCAAATTTTGTGATCAATATTGTATTTGAAAAGAAAATATAGTTTCACTTAATTTATTCTTTTTTTGTTGTGTGATCTTGTTCCAGGTGATGTTGGAAATCTTGCCGATTGTGTATTTGATGAAGTCTAAGAGAAATTAATAGCTTCCAAAGTAAAGTTAAAAGATCAAAAGTAACTCGAGTTAAAGATGGTTTAGAGGCTTTATCTTAACTTTTAGTTTGTGTATTGATGAAATCATGTGCAAAGGTTCATATAAGAAATTTATTTGAATTTGGTTTTGAAATTAAAAACAAGTACAAATTTTGTTATGTAAAATCAATTGATTTAACTGAATTTTTGACCAATTGATTTCCCATAACTAATTGTTCTAATGAGTAACGTTTTTTACAACTGTTGTAAAACTACTTTAAAAACACGTATTTTTTATAACTTTTCATACATACAGAATACAAAGAGAAAGAATTGAGATTTTACATTGTGTTGCAATTCAAGAAAAAAGTAACAATCATTTTTCAAGTGAGAAAAGTGAATCTTTAACCAAGAAATGATGGAAGCTAGGGTCATCGGCTATAGCTTCTAAAGTTACTAGCTGTTTAGCAAGTGATTTCATTCTCTTTTCTCGTCAGTGATCGATAGCTTTCAAGAGGGGCTTTCCAATGCGGCATTCACAAGGTTGAGTGAAAGAATACAAAAAAGAAATCCCCTCTACAGCTCGCCTTGAGGCAGTACCTTGACCAACCCCAGGTCCAATAGAAGCAAATCCTACGACTAACCTAGTATCAACCCTCTCTTCTAGGTCCTCGCTTCTATGGGCCAAATCACTCTCCTTGCTCGTTAAACTCGCACCTTGACTACACCCTTCTCGGCTTTGTTACCCAGACACTCATCCTGAGCAATCTCTTCCGGTTCAGCAGTGTTCAGGTCCCCCCCTTTGCCATTGTCACTATTGGTAAATGACCCTGTCGGCTCAACCGACTCTCTCCTTAGTCTGATCTAGCCTCTATTGATTGAGAGGGTTGAAGACTCCTTTGCTTTTATTAATGCAATTTTGAATTCCACGGAACTTTCTCAATTCCAATGCAACTTATCCTTTTGGAGCTGACGTAACAAACTACGTGAGCCTCCCAACGAAGCCAACATAAATCCTATCCGAATAAAAAAAAAAAAAAAAAAGAAAAGGCAGTTTCATTATGGTGGTATACCAGCCGCCTGTTCTGGAACTTCCAGTTCCAATCAAAGCATATCTATCTGTAAATCTTCAAGAAAGGGTTCTTAGTATGCCTCCACTGGTTTATGAAAGTTCTACACTGGTTTACATCATTTTTAGAATCAAGGAAGTTTTCTGCAATTGATCTTGAGTTTGTTGTGTCTCAAATCTGTTGCAGGGGTGATTTGGTGTACAATTTTTCATTTATTGAGTTTGAAATTGTTGTATAAGGTTTATAGTTGTGTTGTAGTGTTTGCAGTGGTATTGTTTTAAATTGCTTGTGTGTAGTAGGGTGCTAGGTTTACAATTAAGTATGGTTAGTGGATTTTCATTGCTTGTTGGCAAGGAAAACTGGATATAGCCCTTGAAGAAGGGTTAACTAGTAGTATAAATCATGTGTGTTTGATCTCTCCCTCCCTGAATCTTGATTCACATTTGATTTCGCTATATTATAAGTATATCTATGTAAAAATCAATAAACTATTTTTATAATCAACCAATTGATTTTTTTTTGTAATGAACTCACATGTATTCTGGTTTTAGTCTGGTTTAAACTAAGTTTGATCAAGTCACTGCACATATTGAAGTTTGATGCAATGTGGCAGATGCAAAACATTGATTGTGATTCCCAACCAACCTCTGGAGATTCCAATGCTGATAGTATGGCTGAGCCTCTGTTAGTTATAAGGCAGACATTTGGTTGGGGTGTGACCAATGCACGTAATAATTGGAAGAACTATATCATGGCCTCCTTGGTTTCTCCTTCAACAATTGCAAAAGCCAATGGAAATATGTTGCGATTCCCATCTTGACTAATTGCGGTTAACAAAGTTGCATGATATTTGCCAGTTAAAAAGGTTCCATCAACTTGGACAATGGGCTTGCAATAACTAAACCTGTAAGTACAAGGTTTAAAAGCCCAGAAGACACGCTCTAATATGTGATAGGAGTTGTCTTCTAGAGCATCAACAACAACCGATCTAGTGACATACTGTACAATTGTTCCTGGAAGACTTTGTTGTAAAGCTTGAAACCATATGGGAAGATAATTATATGAGTCTTCCCAATTGCCGAACTCCATGACAAGAGCCTTTTGCTTAGCTATCAAGGCTTTTCTGTACGTGACACTATAACCATACCGATTTTTGATTTCTGCAATCAAACTTTTCACTGGACTTGAGGGATTTGTCCTTACAGAATTCACCACGATGGATGCAATTTAGTGTGAATGAAGGTTGATGTGATCTTGTTACATTACAGTTGACAAACAAGTGTGAGGTGATTCAATTCGTTTGATCTCCCATTGGTCTCTAATTTTTGAGTAAGATGCTCGTAGTCGCCATTGACAACCGTTGTTATAGTGAATGCATCTAACAACATATCTGTCTGTTTTTGATTCGACAACCATGAATTTGTACCCTTGCTGAATGTGAAACTGTTTGATTGCAAATACTGTTGCATCTTTGGAATTGAAACACATGTGCTCCTCGAGCTCATATTCTGTATTTGTTGTTGTTGTGGTATTTGACTGATATAGATGAATCGTGTTTGCAGGCACATCATCTTCCATGTCCTCAAGATCTTCATCTTCTGAGCTAGAATCAATTATCATGTCTCGGATAATTGGTTCATCCTTAGACATTGTAGAACTCCCAACACTATGAAAATGATTCATTGTGATTGAGAAAGTAATTGAGTAAGAATGGTTTGATATGGAATGGAGAAGAGGAAAGAAGAAAATATTTAAGTGAACACAATATAGGTATCTCTATGTTATATGTATTACGAACCTCAGAAAGTTAGAAAACCAATTACACAGAAGGCGTACCACGTGACGGAGACTTATTTTGCCACATTTGTAAAGAAGTCGTACCACGTGGCGGAGACTTCTGTGTAATTTCCACCAAAGAAGTCGCCGCCACGTGGCACGACTTCTTTGCAAATGTGGCCAAAGAAGTCGTCACACATGGTATGACTTTAAGTAAGAAGTCACCATTCTACCGTACAACTTTTTTGCCGAGTGAAATTTGCCACAATGTGGTACGACATCTTCATACTATCTCGCCACCATGCCATACGACTTATCCAAATCTGTAATAAAAATTTCTCTTACACTTTTTTCGTAATTTAGAAAAAAAATTACACTACTATAGTTAATTAGCCCCTCTTGAAACTAACAATATGGAGTGTGAATGTTCATTCAAAATTCATCAACATACGCTTGTTCCATAGGAAAACATAACTGTCACCATGACCACATCCCAAATGACTTGAATCAAAGTCACAGTTTTCACCATGAATTTCAATTGAATCTGAAAACAAAAGGGGAGAAAAAGCTACGATTGTGGCAAGTAATGCCCCTAACTAGCCTTGTGATGAAAGCAAGCAAGTCCATCAACATTCTATTCTTAGCTCATAGCAAAGGGAATGATAACTACTGTCAATCGTATCAGAACCATATAAGATTTGTCACCTCCAGTTCATATATTCATTTCATATATGCAAAGTGTAAAGTTAACAGTGCAGATCCAAATTCTGCCCAGAAGAAAAGCATGAAAAAGGACAGAGAAACCAACAATAGAAAACTATGCCCTTTCGAATTTCACAGCAGCCAAGTAAGAGGAAGCATGCATGCCATGTTGAAATCAAACTCAGACTATAATCCTAGTCTGTGAAGCTCGGACACGGCCCTCAACCGCCGTGTCCCGGCGTCCGACGCGTCGCTGACACGGACACCCGTTGGACGCGTGTACAACACCGTGTCAGACACAGTGTTTTGTGTGTCGGACGCGGCGCTAACTGGCGGACACGCTGAGCAGGTGTGGAGTGTGGAGGAAGAAGAAATAATGAGGAAGAAGAAACAGAGAAGCAGGTGTGGAGTGTGGAGGAAGAAGAAACAGTGAGGAAGAAGAAACAGACCAGGTGTAGAGCGTGGAGGAATAAGAAACAGACTAGGTGTGGAGCGTGGAGGAAGAAGAAACAGTGCATATTGACACAGAAGCCCGTGAAGGAGGAAGAAGAAGTATTAGAAAATTTGGTTATATAATTAATAATATTATATTAAATTTAATATAATTTAATATAATCATTCTTAATAAAATAATTTATATTAAATTATATTAATAATTATATTAAAAATATATTAATAATTATATTAAAAATATTTTAAATTATATTAATAATTATATTTTTATTATATACTTTTTAAAATTATTATTATTTATTTAAATTTAAAATTTGGATAACATTTTTTTTAATTTATATTTTTTAACTTAATATTTAAATATAATTTTTTATATAATAAGATACAACCCACGTTAACAAATCTTAACAACCAAATCTTAAATACAAATCTTAACATCCAATTAGAATCTTAACCAATAAATAAATCTTAACATCCAATAAAGTTATTTCTAAAATCAATTAAATAATCTCTTAAAAATGATTATAAATAATAGAAGATGCAAGATACAAATCAATCATTCAGTGAGAAAGAACGTTCTCTCATTTTAGCATTTTAAAAAAAGAAGAAAGTATACGTCTTGGAAGAGTGAAGAAGAATACTCCTTTTGAAGAACGATACTTGAAGGAGCAAAGAAGAAGGTTGTGTTGGTAGAGACAAAGGAAGGTGGTACGTTGACAGAAACGAACGAGGAATTTACGTGAAGAAAAGAGTTTGCGTGAAAGAAGAACACTTTGAATATTTCTAGAAAGATAAAAAAAAGTAAGTCTTTTTATTTTAAAATAATTTATTTTTATTATTTTATTAATAATAACTTGATTTTTTTTTATTATATCAAACTACAAAATATAAATACTTATTATACTAAATCTACTATTTATTTTAATTTTAATAATTAAAGTTTTAAATATTTTGGTAATACCTACTGTATACAAAAATAATATACGTTTTAAAAAAAATTTATGTTTTATACATTCTATTATTTTATTTATAATAATACTATTTGTAGTTATTATTTTATTTATATACGTTAGTAAATAATATGCATTTTCAAAAACTTATCTGTTTACTAAATCTATTATTTATTTTAATTTTAATAATTAAAGTTTTAAATATTTTGGTAATACCTACTGTATACAAAAATAATATACGTTTTAAAAAACTTTTATGTTTTATATATTCTATTATTTTATTTATTATACTATTTGTAGTTATTATTTTATTTATATACGTTAGTAAATAATATACATTTTCAAAAACTTATCTGTTTACTAAATCTATTATTTATTTTAATTTTAATAATTAAAGTTTTAAATATTTTGATAATACCTACTGTATACAAAAATAATATACGTTTTAAAAAACTTTTCTGTTTCATATATTTTATTATTTTATTCGTAATATTATTTGTAGTTATTATTTTATTTATATACGTTAATAAATTTATTGGTGATAATAATTTATTTTAATGATTATATTTTTAAAATTTTACTATATAATACTTTTTTTAATTATTATGTTTTATTTATATTTAAAATTTAAATAAACATAAAATATATTTATGTTATAACTTAATGTATTTTTTAAATGATAAATTAATATTATAAATCTTTTATATTTATTTTTTTATAGGAAATTAAGATGAATGATCAAGTTATAGAAGCAGATGAAACAAAACCTTTATGGGGATATGTTTCAAAATTAAGTAAAACTCCTGGTGGAGGGAATAATATGATCAAATGCAGTTTATGTGATTTTTCATTCAATGGATCTTACACTAGGGTAAGAGCTCATTTATTACAAATTAAAGGAGAAGGAGTTAGAAGTTGTCCAAAGGTAAGTTCGTCAAAACTTGTTGAGTTTAAAAAACTAGACAATGAAGCAACATTGAAAATAGAGATTTCGAAGAAAAGAAAAGTCCCTCTACCAGTATCTGATGAAGGAAATCAAACAAATAAGGGTCTCAAATTAAAAGGTCCTTTGGAGTCTTCTTTCAATATACAAGCCAGAGATACTCTTGATTGTGAAATTGCGAGGATGTTTTACTCTTCAGGTTTACCATTTCATTTAGCAAGAAGTCCTTACTATAGAAGTGCATTTTCTTATGCAGCTAATACTTCTAATCTTAGTGGATATGTACCGCCAACCTATAATAAATTGAGAGGTCCTTTACTTTCAAAAGAGAGAAGTCACGTAGAAAACCTTTTGCAACCTATAAGAAATTTATGGAGCCATAAAGGGGTGACAATTGTTAGTGATGGGTGGAGTGATCCCCAAAGAAAGTCACTTATAAATTTTATGGCTATAAATGAGAGTGGACCAATGTTTTTAAAGTCAATAGATGCATTTGATGATGTAAAAGACAAAGATTTTATTGCTAGACACATGAGAGATGTAATTATGAAGGTTGGGCCCAATAATGTGGTACAAATCATAACTGATAATGCAACTGTATGTAAGGCCGCGGGTATGCTCATAGAAGTGGAATTTCCTTCAATTTATTGGACTCCTTGTGTAGTACACACCTTGAATCTTGCACTGAAAAATATTTGTGCAGCAAAAAATACAGAAAGGAATAGTGTTGCTTATGAGCAATGTTCTTGGATCTCACAAATTGCTGATGACGCTATCTTTATTAAAAATTTTATTGTTGGACATTCTATGAGAATATCAATGTTCAATAGGTTCAACTCATTGAAGTTGCTTTTTATTGCTTCGACAAGATTTGCTTCAACAATAGTCATGCTGAAAAGGTTTAAAAGTTTGAAAAAAGGACTTCAAAAGATAGTTATTAGTGATGAATGGTCCTCTTACAAAGAAGATGATGTGGCTAAGGCACAATCGGTGAAAGAAACTTTGTTGAATGATAATTGGTGGATGAATGTAGATTACATACTTGCTTTTACTGCTCCTATTTATGATGTTCTTAGAAAAACGGATACTGATATGGCTACTCTTCACTTAGTATATGAAATGTGGGATTCAATGATTGAAAATGTGAGAAAGGTCATATTTGAACATGAAAGAAAGACAGAAGTTGAACATTCTTCATTTTTTGAGGTAGTAAACTCAATATTAATTGATCGTTGGACCAAGAGTAGCACATCTCTTCATTGTCTTGCTCATTCTTTAAATCCAAGGTAATGTTAAATTATTTTATGGTTATAGTTTTTGTGTTTATCTTATTTATAATATTATACATTGATAATATTATGTTATTTTATGTTTATATATTTATAATGTTGTAGATATTATAGTCATGAGTGGTTAAGTGAATATTCACACAGACTTGCTCCACATCAGGATGTCGAACTTACTCATGAGAGAAAGAAATGTTTTATGAGATACTTTGATGATCCAGATGTAAGGAGACAAGTAAATATAGAATTTGCAAACTTTTCCGATGGAAGAGAAGGTTTTGACGATGTTGACTCTTTAAGAGATAGAGGTAAAAAATGGCTGCAAAAACATGGTGGCTTGTTCATGGAGCTCATGCACCATCACTTCAAAAAATAGCTCTTAAGCTACTTGGACAACCATGTTCTTCTTCTTGTTGTGAAAGAAATTGGAGTACATACTCTTTTATACATTCTTTGAAAAGGAATAAGATGACTCCTAAAAGAGCAGAAGATCTAGTATATGTCCATAGTAATCTCCGTCTTCTCTCAAGAAACTCCTCAAAATACAAAGAAGAAGAAACTAAATTGTGGGATATTGCAGGAGATAACTTTTCATTGGATGACAACGGAATTCTTGAAATTGCGAGCTTATCTCTTGATGAACCAGAATTAAAAGTTGTATTTTTCAATGAAGATGAAATGTAGAAGTTATATCTTTTGTTAGACTATTTTTTTTTAAAAGTTTCTCTTTTTTATGTTTTCATAGATTAATATATTTTAATAAATTCATATATATATATATTGCCGTGTCCCCGTGTCTTGTAATTTTCGATTTAGCCGTATCCACGTGTCCGTGTTCGTGTCGTATCCGTGTCCGTGTCCGTATCCGGGCTTCATAGATCCCAGTATTGTTTTTGTTCACATGTGAAGGACATAACGTTTAATAGATTGGACAAACCTACATCAAAGATTGTAATGTTTGCTAGATTGGATTAACAAACAAAGATTTTGCAGATTGTAATGTTTGCTAGATTAGAGTAACCAACAAAGATTTTTGCTGGAAAAACAGTGCACCACCATGCTACTATCCCTCAATAACCCAAAAAAACCAAATTGAAAATTCATGTTTCAAACCATCAATTTGGATATTCCTTTTCCGTTTTCTCTGAAATTTATAAGATACAGCAAAAGAAGTAAAAATCTAACCAAAGAAGTACGAAATAAATCTGAAAGGCGGAAATACTCACCACTATACTACAACGACGCAGATGATGTCATTTTGTTTTATAACTTTTTATAAGAAATAAAAATAATTTGTTATACAAAGAGTCAATTAACTAGCCACTATAAGCTATCATAATTAATAGCATGATTAATCTGATACACCGAATTTAGTTGCACTAAACTTATGCTTGTGTTCCTGTACAAAAGATGATTAATAAAATCCTAAACCAACTTGATGGCGTGGTTTATTTAGAAACAAAAATGGTTAACCAAACATGAAAATTATTACCATTTCGTCCATTTCGTTTGGACATGGAGCAAAATTATCGAGTTTTTTGTTTTCTTCTAGAAAGTAAATACCAATTGATATTTAACACATTCATAGATCCTTCTAAAAAGTAGAATTCATTAGTTTCTTTCTCTTGTTAGATTTATTTTAGAGAGGATGCATGTATTTGTAAAAAGAGGTTGAAATTAAAAAATATATTAAACTTTATGAACGAAAATCAAAACACTTTTTCGCTCCCATAGTTGTGGAGCTTGATGTAAATATTTGGAGTAACCAAAATATTTGTAGTATTATACAATATATGAAATCTAAGTTACAGTCTAAATAGAAAAACCTTACATGTAGTATAGCAAAACAAATCCTAATATTAAACTACTATGCCAACTTTCTTATATTTAGTGAAATGTGGAGATTAATATCATTATATATCTTAAATGCTAAAATCCAACTATAAGAAAATGCAATATGTTAATATGGATATTTTATCTCTTACCTCACATTAGAATGCCACAATCCCATGAAAAGATGGATCAAATTGTTAACGCACATAATTATGGCAAACAATATTAAGTATATAAAAAGATTGTCTTAAATTGCAATTATACACTCTTACAAATGACAAAATCATCTATAAATGAATTAAAATAAAGTTGCAAGTGTTTATCTTTCGATGTACTAATTTTATTTATCTTTTTCTTAACTTTAAGGGATTCAATTTTTCAGTAGATATGTAATTTCTTCTAACTTAAGACTATGTAACCAATCATAATATTTACTGGAAAAACAAAATATATAAGTTAATTAGGGAATACAAACAAATTTTATCGTTGATAAAATCATTTTTTTTATATAATGGATAAAGGTGTGTAATCCTATAGAAGTTGGTGGTTTGGGGATTAAAGACATTGAATCTTTTAACATTGTTCTGCTAACTAAGTGGAAATGGAGGTACGAAATATATCAGAGGAGGGCTTGTGGAATGAGGTTCTGAATGCCAGGTATGGCACTTGAAGAAACCTGGACATCACTATGATTCATAAGAACCACTCAACGTGGTGGCAAGATCTTTGTATGATTGTTTATAAGGTTACACATGGTAATTGGTTTGATGGCAGATGTCATTGGATTTTGGGTGATGGACGACGCATTAAGTTTTGAGATGATAGGTGGGGGGATGGTCAAGTGTTGAAAGAAAAATATCCAAGACTGTATATGATTTCCCAGTGTAAGGACAATATGGTGGGTGACTTCACCAACTGGGGCCAAAGTAGGAATGGAGGGAGTCATAGTTGGTAGGTTGGTGTAGTGAGAAGTTTGTTTGGGAAAAGAATGAGGAAGACCAACTGATGACTATAATCTCTAAGGTCCGATGGTGTAAAGAGGGTCAGGATAGGAAGGTGTGGATAGGGGACGACCAACAAGTTTATTTAGTTAAATTTGGGTACATGGTGTTGAACAAGGAGGACCAAATGCAGACTTTTAAGGTTTTTAAGCTGTTATGGAATATAAAGATAGCTTCATCGGTGTTGGTGTGCATACATGAAGGTTACTGTTAGACAGACTCCCAACCAGGGTTAACTTAGTTAAAAGAGACATGCAGCTAATAAATATGTTGTGTTCATTGTGTCAAGAAGGTGAAGAGACTAGTCAACATTTGTTTGGTACTTGCAAGGTGGCACAGAAAGTTTGGGACCAATGTGACATATGAGTTGGGAATGTAACAGTTAGACATGAATTTACTATTATTCACTTTATGAGTTTCCTTATAATAGGACTCCGACAATGTGCAAATAATGCTTGGAAAGGGATGTGGGTGGCAATTGTGTTGGAAATATGGAATCACAAGATTAAGGTGGTGTTTAATAGAGGGATAGTAGATGCTGTAGAAATTTTTAGCTTAGCACAACTTAAGGGATGGTTATGGATTAAACATAAGTTATCGAAAATCACATTTTCATACTCTGACTGACACTTCTCACTTATAAAGTGTTTGGAATCTTTGAATCAGTTCATTTATTTGGAATAAGAGGAGCTAGGAGATGACTTTAATGGACGAAGGAGGAAGGGGAGAACCCACAAGAATTAGTATAGCAGGTTTGGTGTTTGTTTGTTTTGCAGGTACAGAAAAAGGGGATCATGGTCAAGATCAGGCAATGTATAGTAGTTGAACGATTTGTTGGAACCACTGTAGGACATATATTATGCAGCTTCGCAAAGGCCTCTCATCTATGAATTTTTGACCCACTACCAGGACCCTCGGCTTTGTTGTTGCACAATGTCATGTCTATATTATTAGCTAATCATAGTGTAATATTACTACTTGGCCGAATTTATAGTGTAATGCTAGGTGTTAATTTTTGGATTTTAGCTAGCTCAGTCACAGACAAACACTGTATAAGGATTTGAACATTCCTAAAATATTTTTTTTAATTTAACTTATTTTTGGCTGTTAAAATATATATATATATATATATATATATATATATATATATATAATAATCTTCATGGACATCTTGCCTTTAAACTCTTTAAACTCAAGAAAAAAATCTATTGAGAGTTTTTTCATATTCTGAATATGAAAAAAGAGATAATCCGTATTATTGGAAGAGAGCTCGTTTTAAGGAGAATGAAAAAGATTGATAAGAGAATCAAATGAACATTTTATTATATAAATTCATTTTATAACTTTTTAATCAATAAAATTAGTTTTATATTTCATTATTTAAAATACATCTTCTAATTTAGAAGAACTACATCATATATCATATCTAAACTACAAAGAATACAAATATTTTCCTTCTAAAATTTAAAATTCGTGCTAACACTAACGTAATTAACACTGATCACACCAATACTAAACTCTTGCCATAAATTTTAAATAAAAAATATATATTTTAGTTGAAAATCAATTTAAATAACACTAACTCATAAATTTGAAATTAAATATTCTTACTTTTAGAGTAGTTTCACTATTACTAATATACAATTTTTAAAAATTAAATATATTTTATAATTAAAAAGTTATTTAGAATGCTAACTCATAGATTTAAAATTTAAACATATTTTATAATTTATAATTAAAGTGGATGAAGTTGACACTAATTTTATTTAAGTACAAAATAAAATTAATCTATTTTCTTTTTTTAATTTAAAAAATTAAATATATTTTATTTTTAAAGTCTATTTGAGTAACACTAACAGAAAAACTAACATTAAACATTTTTTAGATAAGAACTCTGTTTTTTTCTTTTTTTTTTTAAGATGGTAAATATTTCTTAGAATACTACCTACATTCGAATTGAAATTGAAATATTGATACAAGTTGTTTTCTTCTGAACTATTTATATATATATATATATATATATATATATATATATATATATATATATATATATATATATATAAACCATATTCAACTGAGTCAATGGTAATTACATTTAAGAAAAAAAAAGAAGATTATCATGTTTCTTTGTTCCTTTTCAATTTTAAATTTTTTTTCTGTACTTTCCTCCCGTATCCTTTTCAATAATCCATTATTTTTCTCACCCTCTTTCAATTTTCTCCATCTCCTTTATATAAATTTTTGGAATGTTGGGTTAATGTTGCACATGCATGAGGATTTATGCATGAAAAAACAAGGTGGAAGCCATCATCAATGTAATTGCCAACATACTGATGAATTGAAGGAGGAGATTTTATGCATTTACATAAAGTCTAATGATAAATTCTTTGATAGATTTTTTACTATTGTAATTATAAACTAGATAAAAATGTTAATTCATTAAAACTTTATATTATTTATTATGATTAAAACAATAAGAATTTCTTAGTGTTTATCGATACAGGAGTAGACCATTATAATTTGATTATTGAAAGTAAATTGTTCAAATCTAACACCTCCAAGAGTTAATTTATATCAAGAGTAAATTGTTTAAATCTTAGATGTCTAAAAGTTGATTTGACTAATTTTGATACCTTTCAAGATATTTAGAATCAAACATGGCTTTGAATTGTTTGACACAATAATAGTAACATCTACTTCTTATAAACCTATGTTAACTTTAGACTCATACTAATAAACAGATTCTCTGTAGTCTAATAGTTATAAGATTATTATGATATTTGTCATAAAGAACGAGTGATCTTTACACCAATAAAAGTGAGTTGGTGGTGTGTCATTTATTTTATTGTGAAGTATAGACTATCCCTTCACTCACTCAATCAGTCAAGAATTCTTCGCCTTAAACAAACACAAAACATTCACTTATATAAACATATAACACTTTCATCTTTCATAGCGTAGCATGTACTCATGCACATTCTTATAAAACACTTGATCTCGTTCTAATAAACACAAGCAGAGTTAACATAACAATTCATCCAACAAACCTTCTCCACTCTTTTTCGAATACTTGGAGAAGAAGATGCAACAAAAACACATACAATAGTGCTTCTACAGCACAAAGAACAAATAAAATATTACAACCAAACAATCATGCAAGATAAATTGACAATAAGTGGAATCACCGATATTTGAAAATGTATATCCAAAGATAAATGTTATGAAAATACTAACATGGTTGTACACTTATAATATAAATCAAATTTACTTTTGAAAAGTTAAAATAACTGAAGAACTAGAGAGACTATATCAAAATTAAAGATAGAGATTGAGAAGAATAACTACCACAGTTTTGTGATGGTAATGGGAAGGAAGAAAGTTGAAGGTATTAAAGTTGAATCAAATCAATGATTTGTTTCTAAAAGATGTTGATGCTCTCACACACACATATATATAAAATAAAATAAAATGTGACACTTTTACTTCTTTTTCCAATAAACATAAAACTTGAAATGCCAATGCTAAACTCTTGGTTCATTTAAACATTCCCAGATATATATGCATTATTGAGGAAAATCACAGTTTTCAGCTTGGATTTTATTGAAATCTGGAAAGGAAGAAAGCACTATGATTGTAGGTAACTAGCCTTGATTAATAGGATGGACTTAGTGAACAGAATAACTTTTCTCAGATATTATTAGTTCAAACAAAAGTGGTCATGTGGAAGGAATTTAGACAGCTAGAATAGTCCAAAAGATTGTTATGAAAGCAAGAAACTCCATCAGTTCAATCTCCATCAGCATTCCATACTTGGCACAGAGCAAAGGGGATGATAATTACTGATTAGTCACATCAAAACTATATATTTGACAGGTCCAGTTCATGTATTCATTTCTCTATGGCTACTATTTCCTTTAATATGCAAAGTGTGGTACAAAACCAAATTCGCTCCCCCAAGAAAAGCAAGAACAAGGACAGAGAGAAAACAACAATAGCCAGCCATGCCCTTTTGAATTTCACAACTGAAAGCACTCAGTGGCAGTGAAGTTCGCATAGCTTGTATGTATTGTTGAAATCAAACTCAGTATTTGCACTTTTTTATCAGCAAACTCAGTATTTGCATGCCTAGCACGTAATGTGTTTTTCGGTATACAAACAAACAAGAAAGAATGCAGTGAAAAAACACACACTGATAGGGAAAACAAGCATATAAGAAACCAAAATGAAAGAAAACCAAAATGAAAGAGTGCAGTGAAAAAAAAAGAAAAAGAAAAAAAACTCATAAGAAAAACAAGCATAGAAAACTAAAATCGCCGTTGCCGGGGATCGAACCCGGGTCGTCCGCGTGACAGGCGGAAATACTTACCACTATACTACAACGACCTTGTTGATATTAGTACTTACTTAATTAGATTACTCTATAACAAAGGTTATTTTAATAGGTAGAGAGGGAACTACAACGATATATACTTTCAATGTTTTTAAAATTGAATCGTTATAAAATAATTAGATGAAAGTTTATAGTCAATTCACATTAATAAATAATATAACTATTAATATTACATAAATATCGTTATAAATATTGTTAGTCTATATACCTGACGAATATTATTTGTTTTTGTTAGCATTCAAATATTTCTCTATTACAACTCGAAGCTGGGTACGGAGTGCATATCTTCATCACATCTTGCATATTGTACATATAAATATTGTACATCACTAGATCTCTTCTCTTATTTTGTATCAGAGAAATCTTCTTATATAAATATTTTTCAAATTCTATGCTCCCCTTGATCCATGCTCCCCTTGTTTACGATACAAGAAAAATCAAAACAAGTAATGGAACCAAGATTAGGAGTATGAAGAAATATCTTCAAAAGTATACATGCATCAATCAATTCTCCACTTTAGGGTATTATAGAAAAGAATATGTACAAGAGTTATATAAAATAGCATGCGCCAAAGAAAAATATGAGAAAAAATATCATATCAGAGTAATAATAACTTATTCAGAAGTTTAGTAATTGATTGAACTATATAAAGCAAATACTGAGTAAAAGAAACATTATGTAATAATCGATTATCTTAAAGCTAAATCCTTTTACAAAATTACAATCTATTTGGAATAATCGATTAATGTTACTAGAAATTTAAATGTAGTTCAAAAATTGATGTATTTAATCTATTATTCTAATTTTTAATCCATTAAAATAATAAGAATAAGTTATTTGAAGATTTAACATATTAAAAAGTAATAAAAATCATAGATTCAAATTACGACTGATTTGAACTTAATTTCATTCATTCATTAATTAGAGATGAGCATAATTAAAGCATGAAATACAATCATTATCAAAGAAAAGAAATTTATAAATAATACAATGCAACCAAAAAAATTCAAATTTTTTCTTGATGAAAAGAAATATATAAATAATACAATGCAACCAAAAAAATTCAAATTTTTGCTTGATTTGCTACTTGCTACATTCATCCTTTTAAGCTTTCTCTTGATACTTTCAAAAGCTAAATAAATCTTGACAAGTATAATTATGAATCTTGTTTTCCTTTTGATAGTTATATATAATATCCAATTTCTCACATAATGTTAACTAAGAGTCAAAGAAAAGTTGCATTGAGAGTTTTATACTAATTCAGATCAACAAGATCCTATATCCAATCTCAACAATTCAACCTTAGAATTATTAGATCAAATAACTTTCGAAGTTAATACAAACAACTTAAAGAGGATATCTCACGAGGAGGATATGTGCCTATCAACTCTTTGACCCACATCAAAAGGCGGCCTTTATCAAATCTTTATCTTCCAAGAGGGTATATGACTTATCAACTCTTGTTTACAACGACAAATATTGAAACCACGAGGATACCCAAGAAGATATATAGCTTATCAACTCTTGATCACCAAAAACAATAACACTGGAAACACTTCCAACAAGAACAACAATTACAAATCAATATTGGAACAACCCAACAAAAATAAGAAAGAGTTTACCAAATTATATTCACAACAAAATCATATACAAGATTCAACAATACAACATTAATCAAATTTTGAAAGCCCAAAATGAGTAAAAGAAACTCTTTGAAAAATTCAAATTATATTGCTTCAAATTGTATATTAATCCTCTTAAAATTTGTATAAAAGCATTAAGCTAAGTGCTTTATTTCTAGAGTTTTGAAATCACAAATTAAAATTGAATCTGACGATTTGAATAAATTATATTAATATTTAAAAAGGTATATTCTGAAAACCAGTTAAAACCATTCGCTGGTAATCAATTAAAAGGTGTGATAATATATTAAATTACTTAGAAGATTTTTCAAATTTTTCTTTAAAAGATTAAAAGGGAGATAATTGATTATGTTGTTCTTAAAACATTTAAAATGATTTTTGTTATTTCAAAACTTATTTTATGATGGTTGTGTGTTTGCCTTGTAAATAGCTTTGTGTGAAAGACTCATATAACAATTACATAGTAAGCTAAAATATTCTAGACACATCTACAATATCCTCATCTTCATTTCTCATCATCAAAACATCATCTCTTTGGAGCTTAAGCATCTTAGTGTCTTTAGGTCTAACAAATTATGCCAAAGATAGAGTGGAAATAAGTGGACGATGTCATTTTGTTAAACATATCTCATTTATTGGGTTAATAAGAAGCAAAGGACTATCACAATAAAAGTAATCTGAATTACATAGAATCAATTTGTTAATATCTTTACAAAACCTATTATAGAAAAAAGAAAGAATTATTAGGATGAAAAACCTTCTTGGATTGGAATTTATAAAATAATGATTTATTTCAATATGCATATGTTATTACTCTTTATTGCATCACACATATTACCATCAAACACTATTCATGAAAGCTTGTACACATTGTTTTCATTCTTTCCGCGTAGTAGGATCGCCCCCGTGCTTAAATCCTTAACCTGAAAGTGTGTGGAAAAATTCACTGCATACAAAGTTACTTTGACATAATTGGGAAACAAAAAGAAGATTTTGAGATATGTCAAAAATAGAAAGAATATTATTTAAGTGAAGCGGAGAGGAGGAAGTGGGAAGAGAAGTTGAACCACTATGAGTGATGGTGAGTCCATTACCATTTGCAACCACAAGTTTATCATTTTCAGTATAATCATGGGGTAAAGTGAGATTAGCAAGATCTCCAGTGACATGATGAGATGTGCTAGAATCCAAAAGCCAAGATGGTTCAAAGTCAGGATCCTTATTAACCGTATTTTCTTGACGACGAGAATGATTAGGAGGATAACCATATAATTTGTAGCAAGTCTTAGCAGTGTGACCGCAAGGATCAGAATATTGAAATAAGGTGAGACTCAGAGGAAGAGTTACATGGATGAGAACTAAAAAGGTTGCCACGAGAAGGAAATACTCCACCAGAAGATGATAATGAACGTCTGTAGCGGCTATGACAAAAAGATGAACAAGAAACATGGTTGGTAGTAACAGGGAAGGGCGATTGTTGTTGTTCCTCCCGTTGAAGGAAAAATTCATAGTTAAGAAGTTTGTCAGAAAGTTCATCAAATATTAGGGGAGTGTCATGAGTGCGGATTGATGCACAAAACTCACAATAGATAGGGCTAAGACCATTTAGGGCCATGATGACAAGATCAAGATCATCAACAAAATGACCAATAAGCGCAAGCTCATCAGGTATGGAGCAGATAGAGTGCAAATAGTCACAAACATTAGAGTGACCTTTGATGATGGAGGAAAGAAGCTTTTTAAGAGACATGATTAGTGTGCAAGACCGATTGACATAAGCCTTAGTCAGTCTTGACGTTGCATTAGTGAAGGAGGTAGCAGAGGACATCACAAGTTATGTCTCAAGACGACAAATACCCAAGAGAGCTAGAAGTACATAATTATCTTGACGCTTCCAGGCAAGATAAGCAGGATTTTCAACAACTGTGTCACCAATGTCAATTGTTGCTGTAGGACATGACAGGGTGCTAGAAACATAGTCGAGTACATTATTTGCAGTAAACAACATAATTTGCTTGTACCAAGTGGGGTAATATGAGGAAGATAGTTTAATGTTAATTGAGTTGCTATGACAAGTTCCACAAAGGAGGAAGCGAAAGAAGTAGTGATGACTATTGATAGGATCGAAATTAGTTAGTTAAACTTGTAGCTCAGATACCATAGAGAAATATGATTTTCATATATGTTAAAAACATATGTCATACAAAAGTGTGTGTGTGTGTGTATACGGAAAGATATAGTGCAAGATGACAAATAATGTGATTATAACAAAAGTAATAATTAAGAGTGGGCTAAAATGCATGTAATATCCTAGAAAATAGTTATAGAATAAAATTTAATTTTAGAGATAAATTTAATAACAATTAAATATTTTTTTAACAGAAGAGTTGTTTAAGTAAATAAAAGATAGTTATTTACTTTTTAGTTTTATAACCACCACCAACTCTCTCTCCCTAAGGAGATATTCTCTCTAAGAAGATATTTTATCTCTCTAAAAAGATATTCTGTTTTATTCTAATAAAAATCACCAACTTTCTCTCTCTAAGATATTCTATCTCTCTTAGAAGATATTCTATTTTGCTCTAATAAAAACCACCAATTATCTCTAAGAAGATATTTTATTTCTCTAAAAAGATATTCTGTTTTATTCTAATAAAAACTACCAACTCTCTCTCTTTTTAAGAAGATATACAGTTTTATGAAAACCACCATCTCTCAGACAAGTTCTCTTTAAAGTTTTCTACCTTCTCTCTAGATTTGTGATCTCATAGGTTATCAGATTTACAATCAAAGGACATCCCTAGATTCCTAGCATTGAGTAGATCAAGAGTGTCCGATTAGATTCTTGAATAGAGTTAGGTTGCCTGTGACTTTAGGGTTTTTGAGTATCTCTGCTCTATAGAGGTGAGGGAAGCTAGTTGCATGTATGTTTTTATAAATGTTTGTCTCCTTTGAAATAGAAATTTATTTAAAGTGATGATACTTGCTAAGGAAAGCTAGTTTGATTGTTTTTTTATAAATATTGTAATTATTTATTTTATTAAATATGAATTGGA
>Ga0209700_102352_pt1 | contig 38491 bp, 18 predicted proteins | sample SiratroredBW_FD_187528 | JGI IMG/M metagenome (GOLD analysis project Ga0209700, IMG submission 187528) | Root nodule microbial communities of legume samples collected from California, USA - Siratro red BW (SPAdes) (version 2) | ecosystem: Host-associated > Plants > Roots > Nodule | place: USA...
TTTAAAATAAATTTATATCTCTTAATATTCATGTTATAGTTTTGTTAATTATTATTATTTATTTTGTTAATTGTTAAACTTAGGATCATAGTATCAAATAATTAAAAAATGATTGAAGAGAGAGAAACAATTTTAATTAATGTCATTAATTGAAATTGTCAACATGTCACTATTATTTTGACCAGTTTGAAATTATGACTATCTAGTTGGCAAAATTTGCTCATTTTGGTAAATAAAATTTTTTCTACCCATTTTGGAAATTAAAATTGAAAAGTACACCAAAATGGGAAAAAATTCCTCATTTTTCACCCATTTTGTTTAGATACACTTCTAGTTCTTCTTTTTAATGGAGACAATTCTCTCGTAAGCAGGAAGTTGTTCCTATTGGAAATGAACCTTCTTTGAATCGTATTGACTTGTTCTCTGTTGAGGAGGATCCAGTAGAAAAAATATCTTCTGAGCCCCTAATACAACGGTTGCAGTTTGTTCTACCATGTCAGAGAGTAATAGAGTTATAGAGTTATCGTTTCCTCATTAGGAGAAGGTAAAACTTCTTCCCCAGAGGTGCCAAAAACATTAAATCCACATTTGGCCAAGAGGAAAAGAAAAGATAGGTTATCTTACTTGGATAAGATTTCCTTAGTTTTTTGCATCAAAGCCAAGACGGAAACGGAGTTGTGTGCATCGACGTCTGGTGCCAAGGCAGAACCTCTTTCTCTAAATGAATAACAGAAATGGTTAAAGGATGATCATGGGGCGTGACAATAATAAAACAGTTGTACAGCCTTAAAATCCATGTAACACATCTAAGCCATTAAAGCATGAAAAATCCAACTTAACATTGCATACTTGAAACGGACGTCATGTGGACCTTCAACTCTATTTTTTATCAGGTATTGCAAGATTCCATGAGATCCAAATTTTCTTAACTTCATTGGACTAATCCTTGAGCCCTGAGTAAGTTATGAAAGCACCAAAATGTAAGGAGTATAATGCTATAAGTATGGAATTCGTATGAACAATTGCGAATGACAAATGTATGAAGAAAACTTTGTATTATGTATTATTGAGAGTATGAATTTATAATAATAGTTTGAAGAATTACGTGATGATTGTAGCTGAAATCACAGGAAAAAAAGAAGTTGATGAACCTCGTGCGTGTACTCTTTCTTTACTAACTCTTTTGATGGTCAATAGCCACATGTTCTAATCATGCGTCTTGCTGGTGTGTGCTTCCACATTCAACCTTTCCTATTTTCATTCATTGTATTAATTTCTTTCATTTATTATTGGACTTTCTTATTGTATCTATTGCTTTGGTAGATTATTGAACTCTATATTTTAATAAATTTAACGCAAGAAATTAAATTGAGGAGACAAAGTGTGATAGGGGCAGACAGAGAGCAATGTCTTAACCATTGGTTAAACAAATCTTTCCTAAATTTAAAATTTATAACAATGTGTTTTTCTTTATTTCTAATGCTTTCTTCCATGATTTCTAATATTTTTTTCTGTTGTATTTTATAAAGATGCATTTTTAAAAAAAAACAATTCAAAATATTTATTGCATTAGTTTTTTTCAAACAAAAATATCTTTAGTTAAAACAATTAGATTGAATAGAAAATAATAATGGCAAGGGTAATTAAAAAAAAACATGTCGTATAAACATATGATCGATTTATTACTCTGACATAGATAATTATTTTTTAAATCATGATAAATTAAGTAATTAAGTGTTATAAATAAAAGTAAAAGTAAAAATAAGTAAGGTGCATTTGATTTCAGAAATTTTGAATGAAGATTTTCAGGTAGGACGAAAGCTTAAACAAATGGGCCTTTCTTAAAGAAAGAACACTAATGGCGCCTAATTGCCCGTACTCCTAATTATTAATGGTCAAAAGTTGACACTTTGTACGAATTTGAAAGTTTCCTTTCTCGATTTTTTAACCTATTCTCAGGACTGTTCATAATTTCACATAGGTGGCCATTCTCTATATATCTAACTGGATTGGTTTAATTACCGAGTTTTATTTTAAGAAAAATATAGATATGGTTTTTAATAAATGGATGTAAATTAACAAAGTCTATAACGATTTCCTAACATACCTATTTCTCAGAAAAAAAAATGCTAGTAATTTACACCCTAAATTTGATTAATTTGTTTCTGAACTCTCTTAGTTTGTCTAAATTAATAGTTTTAAATTTTAAAGTATCTTAAAAGCATATTTATTAAATTGGTCAAATTAGTTTGATTAACCAGTTCATTTTTTACTTTAAATTTTAGCCAAACTAATTTGAATCGATTAATTAGCTGATTCACTTTAAATTTGAATCAAGTAACGTGTAAATTGTTTGATTCACTTAATTTTCATAACTTCAAATAACCTAATGACTCAAAAAAACTACTTTTTTTTATCATTTGAAAAGTTTAAACTTAATTGTTTTGTTTACTTTTATCTTTTCCCATTGTTTACTTATTTTAATGTTATAATTTTATACAGTATTGTCAAGTATTTTATGTTTATATTATTAGAAATTAATTAATATTGTACATAGTAATAATTTTATAACTGGTAAAAAACGTAAGAACTACTAAATAAATAAAATTAATAAAAAAATATTTAATTAATCATTTAAAAAAACATTTCTACTTTTCATTAATATAATATAAAATATAGAATATATAAATAATAAGTGAAAATATAAACCTAAACATAATTTATTATGACCCAGTAATTTAAACAAACGATCTTAATTTGAATAAGATTGATTTTATTACATTGACAAAAAAAATTATTAAACTCAACAAACTAACACCTTTAAAATACTGGACATGACATGTTTCAATGTAAGATGACACGCTTTAAATAATAAAAGAAACCATTTTAAAAATCTTCTAGAAGCTATAATGGTCAAAACCTTAAAAAAAATTAAGAATAAGACCATAATTCACAACCAAAAATACTAAACCCTTAAATATATTTTAGAGTCTGATTTAGAGTAATCCTTTATAAAATCAATTAATTAACAGATCAATTGATACCGGTTGCCATATCCATAGCAATTTAAAAACCTTTTGAGAAATAATCGAAACCCCCACCTAGGTTCCACAGTAAGCATTGACAGCGTGGATCATCGTCTATGAAAATTTCAAAGTCCCTATAATTAACGTTTCTTCACAGCCACTAAAAACAGGCAATTGAAAATTACAAAATATTCTTTCATGTAACAAAGACTTATAAACATTATCCATGAGATGACCCCATGTGCATTGCGCAAAAATAGCTCTCAAAGAACAATTAAAAAACAGACCCAAACACACAAAACAAAAAAACGTTAAAATCCATGAGATTTATAATTACGAGGCTTTCGAATAAAAACAAATAAAGTTGTTACACTACCATGTTTGATAACGAGAATATTATCTTGATACTCTACGAGCATATAATGGAAATTTCAGTGTCATTAAGAAAGTAGGCAATTCAGAAACGCTTACAAATGGAAGGACAAACTAAAATAGCCCACTACATCCACAATTCATAACAAAGACCATGGAATGCCTAAAATCTCAGTATCATCGAGATTAGCAATCGGCACTTTCTCCCTTTGAAAACATTATAGAAGGGAAGTTCAATGACTAATTAGCAGTATGATTGATGTGTTTAATTTTGCTCACCGTCGCCCTTAGGAGCGGCTTCTTTAATTTCATCTGCACCATCATCCTGAAATCCCAACAAAATAATTAATAAAAAGATTCTCTGCATAGAATAAAGCGATATTACTGTACAAACGATGGTGGAAATCCAAAAAGTCATACCTGCATGTCAGAGGTCCAGAGGGTGAGGTTATCACGAAGAAGTTGCATGATCAAAGTGCTATCCTTGTATGACTCCTCTCCCAATGTATCCAATTCAGCAATCGCCTCGTCAAAAGCCTGGTCAATATCAAAATTAACAGAAATCGTCACGATTACATACTGTTTTACAACAGAAGGCCTACCAAAGATCACGAGTTAAGATCATTTATCATTTTGCAATTTTATCGAGTCATCAGAACCTAACATCAAGGTTACTTAGACATTAATGAAACTAGAGAGTATGCTGTTGTTGCAACGAAATGAATATTATTCCAATTCATGAACAGCGAACTTCGAAAATTTCACCACATCCAGCCATAACGCAAAAATACTGTAATGTAATGGAATAGCCATTTACTATAAAAAGAGACAAGTTTCTCTTAACACTAACCTGTTTTGCAAGGCTGCAAGCTCTATCAGGAGAATTGAGAATCTCATAGTAAAACACAGAGAAGTTCAGAGCAAGCCCCAGCCTAATAGGGTGGGTTGGAGGCAGCTCAGAATTAGCAATGTCCTATACACAAAATACAGTTAAACCAAAAAAACATCAGAAAAAACCAAAAAGCAGAATATACACTTCGCAATCAAATCAAGCAAACCATTCATACAAAAGAAAATTTTGAGTTTTACAACGCTATAAAACCATATAACCATTTCACGTTACGATATGAAGTAACTGTAAATCAATTACTTAAAAGTAACAGTTTTGGACAAGAAATTTCTGAATTACAATTCCTTCGTTTCCACAACCACCGTTACCATAAAGAATCCACTCTCTTCAAGACCTAAAATGTGCAACAGAGAACCAAAGGTTTTGAACCGTAGATCAAACACGCCAGAAAAAATGTTTCAATGATTTAATACTCGTAATTTCAAAAAAGTAATTTCCAAATTTCATCATCGCTTCCATAATTGTCTGTTACCGCAAAGATTCCACTATTCTAACCTAGACTTCGAAACACAGAATTAAATGTTTCGAATCGTAGATCAAACACAGCAAAAATCATTTAACTATATATGCTTAAAATCTTAAACAAGTAATTTCAGAATTTTAACCGGCTTCGCTACAGAAAGTCACTTTTACCGTATTAGATTCCAATATTCTACCCAAAATTGACCAAATGGAGCGCGCGTGAGCATCCACGCGCGCGCACGAATAATTTACTCACAATCAATCAAATCACGAATCCGGCGAGTAAAGCAAACAGATCTACAACGCGAAAATTAAAAAAAAAAACAAAAAAATCAAAAAAATCAAAAAAACCTGAGCAGATTTGTAGGCGGAGAGCGTGCTCTCGGCGGCCTCTTTGCGGTCGGCACCGGTCTTAAACTCGGCGAGGTACCTGTGGTAGTCTCCCTTCATTTTGAGGTAAAAGACCTTGGAGTCGCCGGAGGCGGCGGAGGGAACAAGGCGCGAGTCGAGGAGCTTGAGGATTCCGTCGCAGATGTTGGAGAGCTCGCTCTCGATCTTGGATCGGTAGTCGCGGATGACAGCGACGTGGTCCTCGTTGCCTCGGCTCTCCTCCTTCTGCTCGATGGAGGAGATGATGCGCCAGGAGGCGCGTCTGGCGCCGATGACGTTCTTGTAGGCGACGGAGAGGAGGTTGCGCTCCTCCACCGTGAGTTCCTCGTTGTCGGCGGCCGCCGAGACCTTCTCCATGAACTCGACCATCTCCTCGTAGCGCTCGGCTTGCTCGGCGAGCTTGGCCATGTACACGAACTCTTCGCGTGGAGAGGGAGCGCTGGCCATTGCGGGATCTGGTTTGGGAGGAGAGAGAAAGTGAGAAAGAGAGAGAAAGTGAGAAGCAGGGAAAGGGCGTGAGAGGGATTGGAAGCAACAAATAGTGGGTTTTGTTAACTATTTTATTCGTGGGAGAACCGAAAGGTTGGGATTGCTCCTTCCTGTGCTTCCGTTTCTGCCACCCATGATTGCGTTTTCGAGGGGCTTTTTTTTTTTTTTTGGTTCCCCTTCATTCTTTCCCATGACAAAAATAGCCCTTTCTCTCTCTCCTTTTTTCTATTTTTAACTCCCATTTTTTCTTTCTCTATTTTATTAATAAGAATATTGTTTTCAATGGTTTGAGACAGGGAGGGGCAATAGCTGGCAAGCACGGGTTTGATTATTTAGTTTGGCCGAAAGGTGTGACTCACGCACTCCCATGCCCACCTCCACTTTCAAATTCCAAGCTTGCACGACATTTCAAAATTCGTAAACTATATTTATATTTAATTTGAGAAATATTTAGACCGTTTAAATACGTTTATTAATTGAATTTTATAATAGATGGTAACAATTGTATATTGAATTAATTAATAGTTGTATTACATTATGAGAATAGCAAGATGCATCTTTTAAATTTTCTTAACTGCTACATTTAGAGATGAGAACAGGAATAGCTTTGAGTTTCTCTGTCTTCATCTTACGTAAAAAGTCAAAATTTATTCTCATTTTTAGATGGATATGAAATTTTTTTCTCATGGTTATTAGGTAATGACTATACTCGTACTCACATTTATATCCAAAGTAATTAAATATATTAAAAATATTTTAATTAAGTTTTATTTTATTTAAAATCCTTTCACTTAAGAAGATGAACATGGAGTTAATTAGGTGAGATTTGTTTTAATTAAAATCCAATTAAGAAAGTAAACAGTTACAAAGCAAAATTCACAACACAAGGTATTAATATTGATCGGAGGATCTTACTGATGATTTACACTTTTATGGTAAAATATTGGTTTTAACTGTCTGATTTTACAATTTTATGATAAAATCTTGATTTTAATTACCTTACTTATACTTACACTGGTAATACTGCTCTAAGTATTAATTAAATAACCTTTTATACAATAAATCACAACAAAATATACATGATATTATTAAAGATTTAATGTCAAAAGAATTACTTTCAAACTTAAATTTTTTTATTTGTTATAAAAATATTTATGAATTTTTTTATTGATAATATAATTTTATTATTTAAGTAAAAATTGAAATGTATAATGTAAGTAAGTTTTATAATTTATTATTCATAGAAAAATGAAAATAACTTTTTTATAAAAAATTGAAACTTTTAAAGTAAAAAAAATAAGACGGAAAACAAATAGATATTGAAGCATGAGTGACATATATATAATGATTAATTTATTGTCTTTGTCATAGCAAAAGTTCTTTTTAAGTTATGAAATATGTTTTCCTCGGAGACATTGTAAATTCATAGTTTGATCTTGCCATATTGCTTTTCGTAAAATGAGATTTCTTAGAGATTTTGAGTTTGTCCCATGATTAAAATATCTAGCTACATGGGAATTAAGTTTTGATATTAACTTATTTGTTCAAAATCCTGTCATTCTAACACTTGTATGTCATTTTCTAATATGCTAGTTAAGGTGCAAGTGTGTTGGAGTACCTTTTTCTTGGTTAAAAATAGGTGTATTTGAAATATATTATATAAATAAATTAATAATTTATTATTAATAAAAATGGAAATATTTGTTTATAAATAATTCAAACTTAAATATAATACAAATATAAAGTAAAAGAAATGAACAAGACAAAAAATAAATAGATATTGAAACATGAGTAATTTATTATATAATGATTAATTTCTGCTCTTTGTCATAATATCAAGAGTCATTTAAGTTATGAAACATGTCTTTTTTTATGACATTGTGTTTTGCCATGTTGCTTTTTAAAGGAGGTGATTTCTTAAAAATTTTGTGTATGCCACGCAGACTAAAATATATAAGATACAGAAAAGTTAAATATTAACTTAATTGTTCCCAATTCTGTCACTCTAGCACTTGTGTGACATTTTGAAACATGTCAGCTAAGTACATTGTTGGAACATCATTTTTCTTGGCTGAAAATAGGTATATTGGACACTATTATCATTAGGAATCTTACTAATTGATGAAATCCTAGATTAAGGAAATGTTATAAGAGAGTGGAGTTATTACAAGAAACAAGAGAAGAAAAATAAATAAGAAGACTTTAAAAGAAAATGTAAAGAATATAGAGGAAGAATAATAAAAAGGAATGCATAAAAGATAATATTTAAAATATTTCTCACCGCACTTCCTTAAATCTATTTAATATTTAAAATAAAAACGTAAAACATGTATTTTATTTCTTTCAAATAAAAATTTAATACACTTGTTACTTTGTTAGTATAGTCTAGAAAAGCAAAATCCTTGTTGGGAAAGGTAAGTGTATGAGTAAAACAATCCCTAAACTTTTCATATTATATGTAGGATCGTAGGTGTATGTACAAATCAAACAAGTCACAAACTTATATTTTTTCATAGTTTTATATAAACATTCATCCACTTTTCTCATTTGTAACATAACTCATGAATTAAAACAAAATCTTGAAGAGAAATACACTTATTGTTGTGAGTTTCTTAGAGGAATGCTTCTCTTTTCATGTATTTTCAAATTAAAGTGGTATTTTCCATTTATACTTATCTTTCTCTTAAGAAAGTTGCTTATTCTTCATATCTTACATTTTCCATGTTTTATACTTTGTTGTTCTTGATTTGTTCTAAGTGTTTTTACATTTTCTACTCCAAAATTTTGACATACAAATCATGGTTTATTGATTTATATTCATTTCCACTTATTAAATCAGTTTTTTTTTAGATTCTAGTGCTTAAACTTGATTGAATCTACATTTAAATCGGTTAAAAAAAAAAAGTTAATCTAGTTCTATTTTGAGCTTACATAATGTAATTGAGTTTTGAAGGTTCCTAATTGATTGAAAATCATGTTCGATAGATCCTAACTCATATACACTCAAATAGACACTCATCACTAAGGATTTGTTTAGATTAGGAAGTGAATTTGAGGAAATGAATTTAAGATGAAAGTGTGTGAAAAGTTTGATTGTTTGGATTAATGGAAAGATAGTAAGATTTGAGTCAAAAGTTTATAAAAAATTGTGAGTGATATAATGTATGTGATTAATAAAATAAATTTTTAATAAATAAATTTGTAATTTAAATTAATTTAAAATTAAATATAATTAACTTATTAAGTATGATTAATGAATTATTAGTTTTTAACTCATGTAATTATAAGATTATCAATTATTTTTTATAAATTTATTTTGATAATTGTTTTAATTTTAGTTTTATTATTAATTAATTAATTAAATTTTATTATTATTTTATTTATAATAATAATTATTATTTTATTTATAATAATAATTATTATTATTATTTATGATTTTATTATTATTTTTTGTTTTTATATTATTTTATTTTTATAATTATCTTATTTTTATTATTTTTTTATAATTTTATTATTAATATTTTTTATTTTATTAAATTTATTATTATTTTATTATATTTATTCTTTTTTTCTGTACAAATGATTGTATATTTGTGAAGAAAAAAGCGATAAATTTTCTTTTTTCGTTTTTTGTAATTTAATATTTTTATTTATTGATTGATACTCTAACCTTTCACGTTTTTCTTTTCTTGTAATCTTTCCATCGTCTGATCCATACATAACATAATAGTTGTGTCATGGATATAACCACTAAAGTAGATTATTATGTTGATTGAAGTGACGAGGTTGGAGTTTTGGAAAGAGCTTGTCATAAGTTATAGTATTGAGGAAGAAGGAGATAATATGTTTAATTTGAACATTTTAACATGTGTATTAATTGGATTCATATTTATTTATAAGTAAAGTAAGACATTATGAATCATTGTAATTGTTGGTCCAATCGTGATCATTGCATTAGAACAGACAATGTGGATTGATCATTTGTGTTGTGGTAAAAAGAATGATTTTGGAGGACTATTGACGCGTTAATAGTAACATCACGAGAATCAGTGCAGTGCGTTGTGGGCTATTGCATCAATTAACGATTTGAATTGTTAAAAAGGACGTTCTACATCTTTATGGGATTCACTTGTGAAAAGTAACATCACAAGAATTGGTGTATGTTATAATAAAACTTAAAATTAAAAGCATAATTAAACTTATGACTTAGCAGAAGAGCTCAATCCATTAACAAAAGAAACGAGGACGAATACACATTGGTATGAGATTGAACTTTACAAAAGATGTCAAAAACCATACAAGTTAAATCTACAAAGAATTACTCTTCGTCCCCGATCGGAGGCTCATCGCCCACTTCAACATTAGTAGAAGAGATGTCTTCGATGACAACCAAGCGACCATCATAGACATCCTTGCCAAGATCGAGCTCATTCTCTGAAGGAATGCCATACATCAGGATGGCTTGTGAACAACTTGTTTGAAATCCTCAAAGTGAACGATGAAGACATAGTCATCGAGCTCATTTAGCTCAATCTTCGTATGCTTGATTTCCTAAATTGTTTCGGAATGAGTCAATGTAGCCTCAACCAACAATTGCTCCGACTTCTTGTTCTCATCGACCTGGACCTGCCTCTACTCGTCTAGTTCTTGACATGTGGCTTTCAGAGCACCCTTCTCGGCCTCCAATTGCTTCAATTAATCATTCTGCACTAAATTGGTGTTTAAAGCCACCTTTAGATTTTTAGCAGATACTGCCAACTCTTGTTTCAGCTTCACAATTTCAAGGGTTGACCCCTTAGCCACCTTGGTGCGCAAAATCTTAGCAAAAGCCAAGGCATGACTTTGCATCTCAACACACGCAACTGCTATCTCTTTGGTGAAGGCTGAATTATGGCCCACCTTTTGGCCGGTGTGAGAGAAATGCTCACCCTCTTGGAAAAGGCTAAGTCAGGGGCTAATAGTTGACCTGTCGTGCTCGTGCCTTCATCCGAAGTCGCATGACGAGAGTGGTTGGGCGAGTGGCGAGGCGATGAGTGCTTTTTTGAGCGATCCTTTCTCTTGCTCTTCTTCTTAGCCACCAAAGGGGGAGTGACGTCAACAAAAAGGGTAGGAGTGGGAGCCCTTGTTAGTTGGGAGGCCTCAGCTTTGCCCAAACCCTTGTCGACCCGAGGGGCCCTCTCGAGGCGAATCAGCTTTAGTTGCTCCAAGAAATTTGAGCCTTATTGAGCCATGATGCCTAAAATACAGTAGATGATTCAATAGTGTCATAAATACCCGAGAGCTAACAAAGTTATAAAAATATTACCCTTTAGGTAAACCCAATGGTGAAATCTTAAGAATTTTGCAGATGGGGAGCTTCCTTGGAAACTAATCTAGGATGTCAAACATCTTCTTATCGTCCTCGATTATATATAACCTTGGCCAAGAGTGATACCGGATAGGATTTCACGTCCAATAAAAAGGAAACTTAGGACTATCCCTATCGAGAAAATGGTGTCGGTCAGAAGGCTTAATCCACACTTTAAAAGGTGCATCCTTAAAATATTTATAAGAAGATGCGAAAGGAGAAAACAGGACGACCCCAGGTTGAATTATCAACGATAACCACCTAACCAAATCAGAAGGATGACTACTATAGTAATGCAAAAATACATGAAGGGAAGGGTTAAGACGAAACATTTCCACCAAAAGACGAAAAGCTTGGAGTGGCGGCCAAGAGTTGGGGTGAAGCTGGGTAGACACCACATTCAGAGTGTGTAGAACACCTATGGTGAATTCATCAAAGGGGATGCGAACATGTGAATTAGTGAAGAGACATGGTTATATGAAAAAGAAATCAGTATCGTGACCTTCTCGACCATGACAAATCGATAGCTATGAAACACTTTAAGGTAAGAGTGTCCTCAACCGCCCTATTAGAGAGCATGTTCACACTAGCTGCATATGACTCGACCATAGACGACCACCTATACTTCGAAAATTGGCGAGTCACATGGGAACTCGCCCCATATACCCGTCCTAAGAGGGAGATCAACCTCAGCGATCTTAGACGCCAGGTCCTCAACCATACTCGATTGATCCTCTTTGACCAACTGGTCCTCTGAGCCCGAGATACTCCCACCCATACCAATCGATTCAATAGACTCACTAGAAGATATACTACCTGAAGACTCAGAAAAGCTGGATAAAGAAGACATAGTTACCTCGAAGAATGAATTGTCTGCATCTAGCCATTACAAAAGCTCTCGGATGTCGGATATCAGACAGAGTTTTAGGAGATAAGTGGGGGCCAAAGGCGCCCAAACCCCTATTTATAGATTTTCAAGAATGACACCTCATCTCCCAACCAATGGATTCAAGGGGCACAAATCTCTATGCCCATGCTTATGTTAGCCCTAAAATGACTTTTTGACCCAACGCCTCCTCATGACACCAACTCGTTCTAAGGGTGAAAACAGAGTGCTCAATATCGAGGAGTTAATGACCTATCAATACTTGTCCAAGAACAATCTCATCCTAGAATCTTAAATCTTTGAAGACATGTATTCTTCGAGATTGAGGGGCAAGTGTACTTGGCGAACGAGAATCAGTTCAGGATGACACCATCGCAGTTGAGGATGAGAACCTATCAGTCTTAATACATGTACGATTTAAAACGATATAAAATATTTTGAAGTTAACTTCAAAGAAATAAAATCTTGAAACACTGCCACATTAAACATCTTGTTAGTAATGATTCAAGTTTGAGCAAGGTCATTCAATCATATTGTTTGGTATTCAAGTGTGAGTCTAAGTCCCACATTGGGTAATGATGAGAAAGTTGAGCAACATATAAGAAAGAAGACCCGCAAACCTAACGTCTTAAGGTTTTGGGTTGAAGGTGATGTCATTCCCTTATAAGGGTTGACTCAGTTCTCATTCTTAGAGATCTCTCCGGTGTTTACCCCATCGGATTCTCACAACAAGCTTAAGGCATTGAGTTGAAGGTGGTATCATTCCTTTATATGTTGGCTCAGTTCTCATTCTTGTGATATCTCTCCGATATTTTCCCCTCAGGATTCTCCCAACACACACCAATTCATCTTATAAATAGGATCTTGAGCTTAGAAAAAAAATATTTTTCATACCAATTTAATAACTATCACTCTAACTTCCATATGTTTATTCTGACATTAGAGACTCTTCTAAAAAAAGTCTTCCTATATATGAAATAAAAAAACAAAAAATAATATTAAAAGAACGACTAACAAGTATTCAAGAGCCAGATACCCAATTATTAAGTCATAAAAGAACATTTATTGTCCCTAATTATTAGTTTGTCGTTCCATGGCCAAACCAAATTTCATCGTTGATGGTTCACATGCTGCTATTTTTTTGGCATAAAAAGCTATCGATCAGCATTAGTTTATATTATTTTGCAGGTCCTATTTTCAGCACCTATATATAGTTTCTGAGCAACATTATTTTCTATTACTTTACAAGGTGCACTCAGAGTGAACTTAATCCAACGCCAACATAAAACTTAGAGACTCGTTACTTGTACCATCACCAACATTGCTTGTTCCGTTTAAGCACGACACCATCTAAACATTTTATAATTTTTAATGTAAGTGCCGATATTAGAGATTTTTCTAATTTTAAAATTTCAATGCAAGCTAAGGCATGGATCACCCGGCTACAGGAATGACAACGGACAAGATCGGTCAATGAGTTTCACTTTATTGTTTTTACTATTTATGTAAAAAATTATTCTTATTCTCATTTTCATATCTAACAAGTAAAAGGTTTTTATTTCATCTTCACTTTTATTGAGTAATAGCTACACTCGTATTCGTTCTACTAAAAGTATTAATTATATATATATTTTTACAAAAAATAAAAGTAAGTAAAAATCACAATTTAAAAAAACATAATATTATAAATGATTTAATCTCAAATATATATATATATATATATATATATATATATATATATATATATATATATATATATATATATATCAAATCAAAGTGTTAAATAAAGATATGATAAATGTTAAAAAAATATAAAAAAATATAAAAATAATAAAAATAATTCAAATAAATATGTTATAAATAATTTAGAAAAAGAGTTATGAAAAAGATATATTTTAGTAATTTAAAAATATCACCTAATAAATTAGATATGTTTTAATAATTTAAAAAAGAAAAGAATTATAAAAAAAATATATGGAGATAAAACATATATACATACCAATATTAAAATTAAAAAAATTAAATATCATCCATGTTTATCAATCAATGTAGAAATTTTTGAGAAAAATCAGGATAGATTCGCGCCATACATGAAGAAGTTGATTTGCCATGTCTCCACACACAGTTGTGACATTTTGCTTGATTTTTCACCTTTTCATAGTACGTGGCCCATTTTATGTTTTAAACACTGGGCACAATTCATCTTTAGAAATTCACTGTTTGTAGCTTCCGCCCCCAGCTTGACCTACTTGTATACTAAATAACCCTTTCACAACCCACCGAAACACAATACAGGTAAGATAAGGCCCAAGGTTTACTTTACTTTTTTCACAACCCTTTTTTTTCTCCCTTATTCCATGTTCTTCCATTTAATCACACATCATATATCTCACTGACGCTTTCAAATTTGGTCGCAACATAACCAACTAAGGTTAACCTCCACCCTCAAACAATGGAAAGGAGCAAGATTCAAATGCTTTATGATGCTACTCACACCTTGTTTTCTCAAAAGAACCTTCCAACCTTTCAACAAATCCATTATGTAAAAAATTTGCTAGGTGTGTTTTAATTGTGATCATATTATGTGCACATGTAGTATTCATTTGTTTCTTTTCATTCTTCTTCTAAATCCTAACCCCTATAGACTGATTCAAATGTTTGTGTTTTCAATTAATTTTCAGATAAGATTGAAGCTTTAGACGTGGGAATCGACCAGTTCGGGTTGTGTGATTCTCCTATCTCAGATGCAACCGGCGATAGCAGCAAGGGATTGCTTTGTGGACAAGGCTTCTCTGAGATCACATACATTCACATTCATGAATGTGACAATTTCTCGGTGAGTTTAGAAAACAGAAACACCATATTTTTGAATTACTTCTTTTGTTAACCAACAAATTTAAGTGAGATTTAACGACCCTTTTGAGAACATGCAGATGGGTGTGTTTTGTCTTCCAGCAGGAAAAGTGTTTCCTCTTCATGATCACCCAGGAATGACAGTGCTGAGTAAGCTCTTGTATGGCTCTGCCTATGTCAAAGCTTATGACTGGATCGCATTGGATTGTTCTGGATCCCAAACAAGTAAGAAGAAATTGCCTTTCATCTCAACTTGTTTCTACATTTTTCTATATATAGAAATTTTTGTTTCAATCCTTTGTTTTGTCAGTTTTAGCTTTCATAAATGATTAAGACTAGTCTCTATCATTGTCTAACAATAGCGTAACACATGTGTTAATACATTCACTTCAATAATGTATTTGAAATAACTTGTCATCAATAAATGATGACAGAAATCTCAAAATCAACTCCTTTTTTTTATAGATTAAAAACAAAATTAGTTATATTGTTGAAGAGTTGAACAACATATAAACCACAAGCTAACTATGTTTCAATGTTGAAATGTGAGTGCAGTAGGATTGGGTGGGAAGGTAGTGGATGAAATAATGGAAGCACCACATGAACCATCGATATTGTTTCCAAGAAGTGGGGGAAATATTCATTCTTTTACAGCGTTGACGCCATGTGCAATACTAGATGTGCTTTCGCCACCATACTCTGAAGACTTTGGAAGGCCTTCCACTTACTTTTCAGATATTCCTATCCCTTCTCTTAATGGTAATTATTTTAACATAATTTATCTTTAGGTACAAAATTTAACCCTCTGATTGATCATTAACTCGTATTATTGTGTGCTAATGCTACAGGTTATGCAATACTTGAGGAGCAACCAATGCCTAGTGACCTAGTTGTTCAAGGGGCACCATACCTTGGACCTCCAATTGTAACAGTGAACGAATACAACAATTTTCTATAAGCAGTGTAAATTGGGTCTGTGTACATATTGTTATGAGTAAATATGAATACATATTAATTAGCAGCAATTGTTTAAAATGGGAGAGTTTTGAAGGCCACCACCAATTCAAAATAAATAATTGGCTTTGGAACCACGCATGTTGGTGGTTGCGTATGAGTGAGGGAAAGTGCTCAGTTTTAGACTTTTGGTGGATGCAGCTTCCATGGTCTAAGTTGGTGTCAAGACTAGCCTTGATGCAACTCTAGATTGTGTTAGATATCAATTTAATTGACTCTTTAAACAGTTGAAAACTCAAGAGAGCAGCACAGAAAATTAAGATATATATCACATGCTGGAGGTGTCAAAATATCTATGTGCCAACCTCATTCACTAAAGATTCTTCATGTGTTGGGTAGATTTTTTAGTTAAAATAAACCTAATTTATTTAACTTATAAATTACAATAGATAAATAAATCAAAATAAATATATACATAAATTAATAACAAAATAATCAATCTGAATTTCTGCACCCACAAATCATTCCAAATCCATGAATCCAACCACATTTAGTCCATGCTCTCTATCATGTAATCATTAAACCACAAAAACAGGCATCATCTAAACTGAATCAATCCCCCCAAAGTCATTAATTTGTAGTATTCAAATTTATTTTGTAAAATTTTTGAAGTGCCTATGATATAAATCAGGTTAAATTTACCTTTTATTAGCCCAACTAGTAATAGTGAGTCATATGTGTGAAGTGAATTGACTGACTTATCTATTGTGATCTGGGAAAGGTTTTGTGGAAATTAGAGATAAATGCATTTGGAAAAAATGGGTTAAGTATATACTTGGTGCGCATTTGGTTTTACCTGTTTCGGACATAACTTTCCTTTTACATTTTTCTGTAATTCTGTGGAACTGAAAAGAGGAAGGAATACTTTTTCTGTAAGTTATAATAAATATACATTTAATAGAATTTCCTAATTCCTAAGAAATCAATTATCAGTTACTAAGAAACTGTGTGCCAGTCATCACCTTCGATGAGTTGTTTTTAGATTAGTGATAAAATCTTGAAAGTTTTTAAATATCTAGGTCCTCTAAATTGATTTTACCATGAGATTCTAGCTTTTTAAGATAAAATATACACTCCAGGGAATATAATTTTTTTTAACACTAATGGACAAAACAATATTGACAAAACAACCAAGATCAATCCAACGAAAATTAGAATGTGTCAAATATTTAAGGGTTTCTTTAGATTGGTTGAGGATTTTAAATTCCTATGTTTGGTATGAATGTTTTAAAAATCTTTATTTCCAATAGAATATTTTGAGTAATAATTTTTTAATCAATTTTTTACTAAGGAGACCTTAGTATACAAAATGTTTTCATATTCAGGATCATATATTTTTTTCTTTGTTTATAGAAAATTTAGATTCACATCCTCTCTTACGGAAAACAAATTAGTGGAAATTTTGATTAAGAAAAGGGGTTACAATTTTAGAAACGATTTTTAAAACATTTACACTAAACAGGAGAGTTTATAATTATCAGCATAAGATACTTGAAAGAATTTCACTTATTAAACATCTCCGAAAACTTTTTCTTAGAAGGGGTGCAAATCTAAGTTTCCCATGAAGGATTTCTTTTTTGTTTGGATCAATATTCGTTAATATCTTGATTTTAAAGGATTAAAGAAAAAAATATATAACATTCATCACATGAGCTGTATCGTTGACAATCTTTTCATGTATTTCATCCACATATTTTATTTTAATTAATTATGGTTTTTCAGATCTTTTATTTTAATTAACTCTTTAAGATATTTATGTATCTTATTTAATAAAAGACGAGAATGTTTATGAAAAGTCAATAAAAGATAATTTGAGCAAGGACTATATAAAGGTGAGTTATGAGCAAAAAAGCCTATAGAAGTTAATATACTCTGCAACACGTCAAATTCGTTGTTAAAAAAATATAGCTTACCAACTTTAGCAGAATAAGCAGACTGAGTTGTATTATCACATAATTGGTAAGAAATATTTAATGACGATTGATGGTTTTTCTAATTTCAAGCAAGGATTAAGATGAAAGATTGAATGAGCACGTTTCAACATCTCCCACCAATTAATTTTTTGACTTTCTATATATATATATATAAAAGAAGAGAAGAACACAAAAAGACTAAAGTTTTTGGTGAGAATAACAAACTATTTATGAATACAAAATCTTTGAAAGATTTTTGTACATAGTTGTAAAATCCCAACAATATTCCTTAGAAAACTAGCTAAAAAGTGCATTACTTTTTATATTTTTCTTTAAGAAGATTATTTTAAGTAAACACCTTCTCTACCTTTCCAAGAGTAGGAATAAAGTCTGAGAAGACTACTATAAAAATAATACTTGGAGAAATTCCTTAAGGATGCAACTTAAAGAATAATTTGATATAGGAAAAGTAGTTAAGAACAATACTTATGTTACTCCGTGAATAGTGGAACTTAAAGCTTTTTTCAAGAATTGAATACTGTCTTAGTGGTTATTGTGCATTTTATTCCTCCTTTGTTTTTGGTATAAAACTTGTTTTAAAAGAATTTTTATTTTCTTTTGAAAAAGAAAAGGAAAAAAATATTTCAAGTGTAATTTTTTTCAAAAACAGAATTCAACCTCGTTTTTTAGGTTATTTTTATGCTAACAAATTTTTATCAATGTTCACAAATTTTTATCAATGTTCACTCTTAAGGGTTGATCATTATAGAAAATGATAAAGAAAACATCTTAAATAAAAGTTTGATGAATATTTTCTATATTCACACTTAAAGTATTTCAACTTAAATTAAATTTGAGAATGAATATATTGTTTTAAGTAAGATTTATCCAATTAAGATTTATTGGACCTTACCTAAGATTATTGGTTAAATTTTGAATTTTAAACATGTTATCTCACTTTTCTTGTTTTTAATTGTTTGCAAAGATTTTATGAGTTTCAAATCCAATAAAATCTTCTACGCAAATATTCTTCAGATTTTCTATCAAGATATTTTTCTTCTTGATTTAGAACAAATATCTTTCAAATCTTCTACAATATCTCTAGTAACATATTCAATTCGATTGTATTGGACTTAGTTAATAAAAATCCAAACCGCATAGATGAGACAAGAGGAAAACAAATTATATTAGGGAGGATTCAAAGACAATATCTGAGACATAATCTGAATTCCAAATCATGAAGAAAAGAAACTTATAAATAAAAACTTCAAAAGAAGAACAAGAGATGCTCAAGAGTCCCACAACACATTTTAAACTTATTTTTATTTATAATTTTTTTGTTCTACATGGAAGGCTAAACAATTTGGGTGTCCCTCTTGTGATTTCTCATCAAATTATAAGGTTCTATTCAATAAAGTTTTGCTCTTTAATTTTATGTAGCAAATTCAGATTCAGTTTTATTGTTGGTCTTTTCGAAATTTGGTTCAAAGGAATTGTTTTGAATACTCGTTGAGAATTAGTTATTTTCTTTAATTAGAGTTTTTTGTTAGTTCACTTAGTTCTAATCAATATCTTGTTCACTTAGACAAAATCTCATGAGTAGATATTTGAAGATGAGTGAGATATTCAATACATCAATTGTTTTTCTGATAAGATTTTGTTGAATTTAATTAACATTTGTTTGATTAAGTTTAACTTTATGTGAAAATTGAAGAATGATAATTTTAGGATAAGCAATGGTGAATGAATTTGAGAGTCAACCTACTATCTTTATCATTTTTCTATCGTCTATTATATTTTCTACTAAACAATCTCAACCCCCTTTACTTAATTGTTATATTACTAACTTTTATTGATTGTAGACAAGTTTCAAACACTGGTTTACTAGATTCACAAATGGACTCATTGGGAGATGATTTAAGACCAGCTAACCTTATCTGTACTATCATCTTTTTTGTGTTAGATGGTCTAGCACTGCATAGATGGTCTAGCACTGCATAAATGGTATACACTGAAACTATTTTAATTTAGTTATGGAACAACAATGATTAATGAGCATGTTGAAGGAACATCTCTCACCAAACCTCTTACTTTCAATAGTCATGAGTATGCCTATGGACGAGATGAAAATGTATGTCAAGAGGACACATTACCATATGTGACAAATTGTTAAAAAGGGATATCTTTTATTGACCAAGCCAGAATTTGAATACACTCAAGATAAGCACAACATAATTTAGTTGAATGCCAAAACAAGGTACTACTCAACCAGTCTTATTTAAATATGAATATAACAAATATGGTAGATACAACTTACAAGAGAGCTTTGAGATGCCATTTGAATCAACCACGAAGGAATTGATGAATGTACAACATGAAAAAACTATCACTCTTCAGACAGAATATGGAATGTTCAAAATGAAAGATGACGAGACAATATGTGAGATGTTAGAAAAATTTCAAACTATTAAAAATGGTTTTTGGAATGGAGTTCTCTAAAGCACATCTCAAAATGAAGATATTGGACAACCTAAAAAAAGTGTTGGAACCAAATGTACTAGCCATATCTATAGTTGGAAATATAAGTACAATGACACTAGACAAATTTCTTTGAGCATTATGTGTGCATGAAATGCATATCCTATGATGATTCAAGAAATATTTATATTTGTTAGCCCTACAAACAAATCAACTTGAACCAAGTTAACCTTATAAATCCTCTAAAAGAACTAAAAATACTTGTAAAACTTTAAAATTGTTAAGACACACAGATGAAAATTCATATGATCAGATGTAAATCTAAATCTAAGAGTCTTTTCAATGACATCCATGATTAATGAAAAAATAATAATTAGACTAAACTATCAAACGTAAACCACCAAATAAACAAAGAGCTTAAATGAAGTCTAACGAAACACTATATGCAAGTATATGAAGATCAAACAAAGTCTAAATAAGCTCTAGACATAAGCATAAGAATATTACACAAAGTCTACAAAGGAGCATTAAACACAATGGTTCACCAAGATGTAGTAGAGTTATATGAGAATCATTCTTTGGAAAGTTTGGTTCAACAAGCAATTAAAGCGGAATCTTACATTAAAACTAAAAGAGATTTTAAAAGGAGTACTAGTAAGAATGGATACCACAACTCATATTGAAAGGATAAAGACAATATTAAACATGTCTAAGCCCCTTCTAAGTTCTCTACAGGGGTCATTCTTGATGGTACTTCCCATGGACAGGCTCTTTTACTTTCACTTGTTCTCATAAGACTAATTTTATAATTTTTTTTAAATATTTGAGGGTATGGACACATTGCTTCGAATTTTATTTTCAAGATAATTATGATTTAAGAGAAAGAGAAAATATGGATAGTGAACATTCTTGTGTCAAAGATGAATAGGGATAAGAAACATGCCAAATTTGTTAGATGTCAAAATTAATCGGATGGGGAACGTTTCACCTTAGAGGAAAGGACCAACGCGAGTAGTGTAGGATGAAACAAAAGCAAGGATTTCGGCTTGAGTAACAAAAATGTTTCCAATTCCTTGAAAACCTAAGGGTTCCTCTACAAGGTTTATCCAAGAGGTGAGTTAGGGTTTAAGATAAGGTCGAAAGGCATAGTTAATGGACAACAATTGAATATTCTTATATCATCCTTTGTTGGTCGTAAGGGACGAAGGAGACTAAGTTAGTCAAAAGATGGTTATTGGTTTAAGGATGCATGGTGCAATTGTTTTTTCATGGTTATAAGGGGTAAAGAAAATGCCTCGAGCCAAAGTTCGAGTAGTAGGGACTATAATGCCAAAGTAACCCATATCGTGCTTCTAACAAAAGCTCGAACTACCTTCAACAAATGGGTACTTATACCTAAAACCAACACAAGTGGGTAGGTAAAAGAAAACTAAGAGATGTAATACAATTCTCACTAAAAAATATTTGATAAGAGAAGGATGTCGTTCACAAATGAGGTGACATTGACCAAGTCTAGGCTAATGTTTATTAAAATCACTTATCTCTACAAAACTATAAAACCATATATAAAAAAGCAAACAACCAAAATCCACTATAAAACAACTGTAACTATAAAAATTCTATTAGGCATTTCACGGGGAAATTCACTGTGAGATTCAATAACAATGAGACATGAATCAAATCATATAAGGATGAAATCACCTTCAACCCAAAATCTTAAGGCAGTGAGTTTTTAAGTCTTTTTTGTTGGTATTGAAGAAAACCTCAAGCCTCAAATGGAGATGTTTTGACAATGATGATTGAAGATGAAGATGTTGTAGATGTTTTAAAGTGTTTTGCTTTCATTATAATTATTGTTTGAGTCTTTCACACAAGATATTCACAAGGTTATAACCAACACACAACTATATTAAAATGAGTTAAAAAGAAATGAGTTTTTAAAAGAAAAAAATATTTTTATATGACCTTCTTAATCGATTATGTTTTTGTATAATCGATTGAACTATTCCTGACGAGGTGCAAAACAAGATAATTGAGGATCTCTCTTTTAATCAATTAAATCAAAGAGTTGGGAAACTATGTTCAAACAATTTAATCGATTAATAGTTATCTTAATCGATTAAACAAAAAAATGTTGTAACTGATTTTCAAAAGAATAATCAATTAACACTTTACATAATCGATTAAATACGTTAGTGATATTTTTTAATTTCTTTTTGAATTCTACAAATAAAATATTTGACTTAATGTTTTGATAAGACACATATACGTTAGTGAGATTTGCTAACAAAGGTTATGTGTTGTTGAATCTTGTGTGCTTCTGTTGTGAACATTTACTAACATTTTTCCTTGCATTATTTTTTTTTGTGATTGGATTTTCTAATGTTTGGTTCTTGGTGATTAAGAGTTGATAAGACATATGTCCTTTTGTTTTGAAAAAAGTTTATAGGAATGATATCCTATTTGCATCAAGATTTGTTTTGGTTGATATCCTCTTGAAAATGTTTAAGAGTTGATTGTATTTTAATAACTTTTTGAAGTTAGTGGAACTAACTATTCTAAGGTTAAATAGTTGACATTAGATGTAGGATATTAATGATCCAAACTAGTATAATATCTCTTGTGTAATATTTCTTTGCTTATCTTATTTTAGTTGTGTTGCAATCCAATCTTGTATCAATCTTGCTTCTAATATACATTTAGTTTTTCAGTCTTAAAAGAGTTTTAAAAAATCTTCAAGAAAATGAAGTTTTTTTGAAAAATATTTCAAAACCAAGTTTATACTCCTCTTGGTTTAAACTAATCGTTCATTCTTTTATAACATTCTTCTTTATATATTGTTTAACATTCTCATATATATACTCAATATATAACTTAGACTCACACTTATTCTTAAAAATGTTTTCCTTAAGTATGATTTTTTTTCACATTGATATACTCACTCTCAAGTAAATTTTTAATCACGAGTATTCATTAGTGTCCCTATAGCGTCTTTCATCATAATAAGATACGCTTATCTAAATTTTTTCTAAACTTTTTGTTAAAATAACTTTTAATACAAGGACTCTTCTTAACTCGAAAAAGAATAGTTTAACACTAGTGCTTATCTCAAACCTTCATTTGATACTTAATTTTATTAATAAAATATTATACTAATTAAATGATAATATAAATCAGTGTTAGGTAGATGTGTATAGTCAACATTTATGTTAAAATATGAGCACCTTATCAATTCTAACACTATTGTTAGTTATTTCAAAGAGAAATTTATAAAAACATTAATAAATAACTAGATATAAGTATTAACAATATCTGACTGAAAATCTTTAAGACAATGAGTATTTTTATTTATATATTATTTAACATGAACATTTTTACTTAATAATGACTATACATTTGTCCTATATATTCCACTTTATTAATATGAGCTTGAAACGTCTTATCCGTATCATTTATCCAAGAAATAAGATCTTTAAAATGCACATCAGAGTTTTATAAATATTAATACTAATATTTTAATTTTCTATTCAGCTCTAGGTATATAATACCATAATCCAATTATAGAATTGATCAGAAACTGAATCAAATTAAAATGCTTGATTGGATAAATAAATTTGATTGGCTCAAAAACTACTTCATGGTTAAGTCTTGACAATTTAAAAAATTATAGATTACAGACCGAATAATTAGCAGAGACGCACTAGTAACAGAGGAAGACAAATTTGGATAGCCATCACTATTTTTTTATCGTAAATCACAACTAGTTTTTGTATTCTAATAAATACAAGAAACATAGGTAGCGTATCTATAGAACTAATTTTTCAAAAATAAAATTCTTTTCGCCACCTATATTGATATCATTAAATATTACCAGAAAAATAGAAGTATACAAGTTAAGAAGAGTCTTTTTGGTCATAAATAGTTACATAACAATAATAGAACTATGGTTAAAAGTTAAGAATAATATTTTTTCCTCATAAATACTTACCTAAAAATAAATAGAAGTATAAATGTTAGAAGGAATATTTTTCCACCCACCAGTTCTACCACAAGTTATTTTAGGTCTTTAACAGATGACCAGTTGAAAATATTTAACAAAAGTACAAAATATGTACTTTTTTATAATTCTAAATATTAATATATTGTTTAAGTATTAAGCAAATTCTTAGCAAGAGCCAGCATTTAAGTTCAGTAGTAGTTATGAAGAGGAAATTTTAATTTTAATTGGAAAATAATATACAAAAAAAACTGCTTAAAATTTGAGTTATGTTGTGTCCTATTGTCAGAGTTAAATTCAACACGTGTCAAATGTTGTGAGTTTGATTTATGCATATGTTTTCTTTTCGAGTTTTTCTCTTTTGCTATTTTCCTATTTGTCACCTCTGATTGTGGACAGCAACATTCATACTCAAGTCAAAGGTTGGCTTGGCTTGCGTCCTTATTAAGACTTGGAGGGCATTTTCACAAACCCGAGAACCTACTTTTCTGTCTCATTTGAATAAGACATTCATTTGAGTTCAGCTTTTAATTCTTCGTTCCTTTTATGTTAAAAAACACAGCACACGGGTGTGTAGTTGAATTGCAGTGAGATTGGCAATACTAAAACATGGAGCGCTATGAGATTCTCAAAGATATTGGCTCTGGGAATTTTGCTGTGGCCAAACTGGTTAGGGACAGCTGCACCAATGAGCTTTTTGCTGTCAAGTTTATTGAGAGAGGCCAGAAGGTCTGCTTCATCTTCTTCACCCTTTCAATTTCAGTTGCATAACTTTGTTCTTTTTTCTCTCTTTTTAAGCTAATTATTCATCTGGGTATGTGTTTTTTTGCTTCACTGTGGGACATTGGAAATTTGTACTGCAGATTGATGAGCATGTCCAGAGGGAAATCATGAACCATAGATCATTGAAGCACCCCAATATTATTAGATTCAAAGAGGTTAGTAAGAGAATACTCACACTCCTAATAATGAGTGAAGGGTGTTTTCTATTTTGGGTTTTCTATTCAGCTCAATGATAAAATTCTGCAAAATATAAAATTCGTTTTTGGTATTCAAGTCATACTTTTTTTGAACAGCCTTTCTACATGTTAATCTGTAATATTTTAAGCCTTTTGGGTTTAATTCATTGTCTATTTTTTATTGTTAAATACTTTTTTTTTCAATTTTTTATTAATAATATATGCGCATCTGAATATTGACTAAGGAAAAGATGAGAATGTTAGATGTAAAGATCGTGTGTGGTGGTGGTGGAAAGTAGTTACCACTGTCATGAAAGATGGGAACTTAAGCTTTTGAAACACTCATTATGGCTTTGAATATTGACATACTTTTATATTTTGATCTCCTATTTTGTTATTCTACCATGTACTGAAGTGGGTTGGGAATCGGAATTGAATTTAGCATAATACAAAGGTCCCCGCACCAAACTTATTCGGATGCATTTATCCACATTTTTTTTTTCACTTTTCTTTTTTGTTGTTTTCAGTTTAGACAGTGTGATTAGACAAATTCATCCATGAAATTCCTTCCTACATTTCATTTTTCTGTGTTTTGTGGATGGTAGTGTAGTGTTAGTGTTTTGTGCTTCCCTTTGAATAAATTTAAATTTTATGATGAACCATGTACTAGTTATTTTCCAATCTGAACATACTTACAATTGGAAAAGTATTCCAATCAGTTTCAAAAGAAGGAAAAAGATCCTTTGTGTGAGCTTTGATGAGTCTACTTGTAGGTCCTGCTGACACCAACTCATCTAGCAATAGTAATGGAGTATGCTTCTGGAGGAGAACTATTTGAGAGGATATGCAATGCTGGTAGATTCAGTGAGGATGAGGTAATATAGAACGTGAGGTACTACTTGATTAGTTTATGTATTTCAGTATAATTTTATCCAGATTTTATCCTGCTGTGGATGTTCCATTTGATAAGTGCAAAAGTTGAACTTAGTCTATACATTTTATTAATTTGGTCCTGTTTAGTATATGCATTATTTCATTCAGAAACTTCGGTCCTCAAGTCTTGTTACTTTTTCCCAGGCAAGATTTTTCTTTCAGCAGTTGATATCTGGAGTCAGTTACTGTCATTCAATGGTACGAAACTAAACCAAACATGTGTCATGAACCTTGTTCCTTCACAAAGAATGAATCTTTATAGTAATGTCTATGCAGCAAATTTGTCATAGAGATCTGAAGCTTGAAAACACTCTCTTAGATGGAAGCACTGCACCACGAGTTAAAATTTGTGACTTTGGTTACTCAAAGGTAGTATAGTTTTAACAAGTATATTACAGCTGTAGATGATGCCACCTTCTTCATGTGATACTAATTTATTCTTATCTTGTTTTTAGTCATCAGTATTGCATTCTCAACCTAAGTCAACGGTAGGAACTCCAGCTTATATTGCACCTGAGGTTCTTACAAGGAAAGAATATGATGGAAAGGTAAGTCTTATTCTTCCTCATTGCTTATCCTTGGTCTTGGCTTTTTGCAACTTAGATACTTGTGGTCCTTTTTGTATTATGTTTGCTGCTTTATTTTGTAAAATGTTTTCATTGGAAGCTACAGATTGCAGATGTATGGTCTTGTGGAGTCACCTTATACGTGATGTTAGTTGGGGCTTATCCTTTTGAAGACCCTGCAGACCCAAGAAACTTCAAAAAAACCATTGGTGTGAGTGATAACTGATAGCTCCAAACTTTTTGAATCCTTTAAACAATTTTAGTCTAAAGATAGGAGTTTTGTTTAGTTTCACTTTCTCATGATATGGTGTTTCACTTGGACCCTTTGTGGCTTATGCAGAAGATACTTAGTGTCCAATACTCAGTCCCCGATTATGTACGAGTTTCCATGGAATGTAGACATCTTCTATCACAAATATTTGTGGCAAGTCCTGAAAAGGTAACCGATTTAATATATAGAATCTTATTGTTTTCTGCATCTATAAAATTCTTATTAGATAAAAGATTTAATTGCTTAAATTCTGGAGCAAAATGCCTGTGTAGATGCTCTTCATATTTATTCTCAACTAACTTAAAAGTTCTACTTTTGTCATACCTCTTCATGCTTTGGCTTCTTCAAGTATTTGTAGTTTGTGTTTTTGGCACAATTATAGCAATCCTTATTCTTTCCTCTATCTTGGGCATCCTTTTGCCAATCTTCTATTGAGATGCATGTATAGACTCCTTTCCCATTGTATTGATCCATTTAAGGCATTTTACAGAGAATAACAATACCAGAAATTAAAAACCATCTATGGTTTTTAAGGAACTTACCCATAGAACTGATGGAAAGTGGAAGCTGGCAAATAAATGATGTAAATAATCCATCACAAAGTGTTGAGGAAGTCCTGTCTATAGTACAAGAGGCAAGAAAATCTCTTAACGTTCCCATTGTTGGTGGCCTTCTTACTGGGGGCACCATGGACCTGGATGACTTGGATGCTGATGAAGAAGACCTTGAAGATGTAGAAACAAGTGGAGAATTTGTGTGTGCTCTTTAAGTGTGTGTACATGAACAAGCTAAGATATTGTTTGATGCGAAAATGTGAATAGATTTTTCTGTGGGGGCTGAAAGTCTTTGATGGTTAGTTTAGTTTTTCAATTAAGATGAGTAGCCCCACTTGTATGGCTTGCTATTTCTTAGTTTTTGACAATGTAAGGGTTTTTTTTTCCTTAAGTTCACTTTTTCCTCTCAAATCCATGTGCCGTTTCTAGAGATGTAAAATCACAAGTTCCAAAATATTAGGATATTAAATAAAGAAAGTTGTGGCAGGTTCCTCTTTTTCATCATGGGAAACTGAGAAATGGGATATAAGTAGAGTTTTGTTAATGGATTTTATTTTATATTGTAGAGTGGGAAGTAAGCATAGGATAAGCTTGGAGCCTTTGCCCTCATCCATTATACCCCTCACTATGTAGGATTCTTTTGTTTATTTGCAATTGTCCTTTTCAATTTATATCTACACCTCCATTATATTGAAAACTTGAATAATGGGTTCTTTGAAAGGAAAAAAGTGACACCAAAATTCCAACTTTGAACTTTTTTTAGTTATATTATTAGTGTGATAATATTTTTCGTAAAGAGATTAGAAATTTGATGGAATTTGTAGTCAAGTGGAACCAAAGACGTGTTTTGAAGTTCTACAAATCTATCTTTGGCACATTGAATTAAACCCTTGTACTGTAAGGAATCTATCAGCATTGCCGACACTGCTTTTTTTATGTTATGCTGCCAAACAAACATTTGTCCCACATGGAATCAGTCCAAAAAGTCGACAGTATTCAACAGTATATGTAAAGCCAATCGTGAGACACTTTATCTTTCTCTTTTGTGTTTATATTGTTTGTTACTATCTAACAACTTGAAAAAAATTACTTGAGAGTTAGTAAGTAAACATGTTTTTAATTTTTTTTCTGCGCATAGTAATCAAGAAACCTGTTACGAAAAACAGAAATTATGTAAATTTTCTTCCATAGCTTTGCTGATTTCAGTTCTTCCTATTTCTTGAAAATTTCTCCAAAGGCACAATAGGCTTGCTTGACTCAATAAATAATGGGCTTATATTCTATATAATCAGCCATTATTAAAGTCTAAAACATATCATATACTAAGATCAGTTAATTTTCCATCTATTTATCAATTTATTGACATGAACAGTGATAAAGTTGCATCTGTAGAGTACCCTTTGAGTTTCTTTTGTAAATTTCGAGTAGTTAAAAGGGCATATAGTCCAAGGTGTTAAAGAAGGTTCACAATCTTAAGCCTTGAACAACTGATATTATCTCAAATCTCTATCCCTCTGCTGTATTCTGCTCAGTGTCTTTCCACAGAAGCCAAATTGAAATAATTTACAAAAAACTACATCAGATACAAAAATACATGATATTCACCAATATGCAAAAGAAATTGAAGACAGTTAATTAATGCGGCAAGCCTGCAAAACTTACCAGCAGCCTCTGTTGCTTATACTTTAGATATGTTACATGCAAAAGAAATTCAACAAATTTCTTGAGAAGACACGAGCAGCTCTAGATGCAATTGGTTTTAAGTAGTGAAAGATTGATCACCTGCATAAGCAAAGAAAAAGTCAACTTAATCAGCACCTAGATGCTCAGTTTCGACCAACTTAATTTTCGAACATATCAGTGTAGACTTCCAAAATTTAGTTTGTTAGGCAGTTATTCAGTTGATCTCCCAATCAGTTATCATATCTTGTATATACACTGTATAATTGTATTCTAACTTCATCTTTTTATCAAGAGAATCAATTCTCCTTCTCTCTCTTTGTTCATCTTCTAATGTGGCATTCTTGCACCCGAGGGGAATCGGACCACTTCTTCATTACAAGTATATGATGCTTTTCTTGAAGGGTCTTCATGAATATTTCTCACAAATCGTGGGACTTATCCTTCTTAGGATCTATTCTCCAATTATCGAGGTGTTTTACCTAGTAATGCAACATGAGAAGCAATGTGCCATTGGCTTCACTGTCTCAGTATCTGATGCTCCACTTGCTTTTTCTACTCAAGCTGCTTCTAAAATGTCCACTGATGCTAAGCCAAAACATGGCTTTAATCTGGTTTTTGATTCCAATGCTGATCGAACAGTTTAACTTATTGTCAATCAATTCTCTTTCAGCTTTATCATTTTCTGCAGTTGCTTTATACTGATAATTGAAGGGTCAAACATGCTTTGTTGCCTATAAATAAAGGTAATGTTTGTCCTTAAATATATATATATATATATATATATATATATATATATATATATATATATATATATATATATATATATATATTTCTTATTAGCATAAATGAGAAAGATTAATTTTTTCTTGTTCCCTTATTAAACATAATATTTTTAAGGACTAAAAATGAACATTGAAATATTTTTAGGGACTAAACACTTATTCCATGATTCGAAATTTTAATTTCAGCAAACTAAGCTTAGTTCATTGAGGTTTGATGAAATTAACCAATCTCCCTCTAGCTTTCTTAGTTACTTGCCCCTTCTATGTGATTATGTATGCATCACCTACATGTGCAACTATAGAAAAGTTATAAAGGTGTTATTCAATTTTCAAAAACTAAAAGGGATACATTATTACAGAAAAGAGATAACTGACACTGAAAAAACACAACGACAAATTTGTGATTATTTATAAGTTTTCTACGTTGATTCTCTAATAATCGACATAGAATGTTACTTTAAGTTAGTTCTACTTTTTTATGTGAGTTTAAGTTTGAGTTGATATAGAAAGTAACATTCTACATGGTTAATTAGAAAATTTACGTTGAAATGTGTTTAAAACAATTAGTTCTCACACAAAGTACTCTATATGGGAATGGTTGATAGGTTGATTGTCCATAGTTATGAATGCGAAAAAAATGGATAGGTAAATGATAATTTGGGTAGATTTGAGTGTCAAGTTCTCTCTCAAACCTAAGTTTTTGGCCTACGTCACTTCTGTGGCTCTCCTCTAATACCCTTACATTCTCCATGCAAATTCATGCACTTGTTGCACCATTAGTGCCAACTAGATATATAGTTAGATAATGGCATTGAAATATTGTGTTTCATAGTCATGAATTACTATGAATAGGAAAATCAAAAGAGAATTCCTACCTCCATGGCCAATTTGATCTCATAGAGAAGCTAGTGTTGAAGGCACGTGGAAGGTAAAATTAGTTGAGTTGAAAGAGTAATGTTTTGTTGACACCAATACGTGGCGTTATTTTCATTTGATAATGTTTATGTGACAAAAATATAATATTTTAACCCATAGCGATTTGAAACTTCAAATTCAAAAACCCAAAAACATTTGTGCCTTCACTCTCTTTACATCCTTTCGTCTCCCTCCTCTCTCTTTGCATCCTTTCGTCTCCCTCCTCGCAGAAACTCTTTTTGCGTCCTCTTGTCTCCCTCATCTTGTCTCGCTCCTCTCACCGCAATCTTTGTTCTCCATATGCTGTATTGGTTTAGGGATCGTCGTCATTGGCACGTTGGTTTAAGGATTGCAGTTTAGTGGTGCTGTTACTGTGAAGATGTGGTGGGTTTAGGGTCAAGGTTTGTCTTTTATTGTTGGTTTCATAATTTTGTTCTTCGTTGTTGATGGAAAAGCAAAAGGTTCATTTTAGACGTTTGATTTCCATTTTTGGGGTTTGGGGTTTGGGGTGGTTGAAGTAAAGGTTTGTCTTTTATGTTATTTTTTATGGAAAAGAAAGTTTTCATTGTTGGTTTTACAGTTTTGTTCTTGGTTGTTGATGGAAAAGTAAAGGTTTGTTTTATGGCGTTTGATTTTTCGTTTGGGGTTTGGGGTTTGTGGTGGTTGAAGAAAAGGTTCGTCTTTTATGGTGTTTTTGGTGAAAAGGGAAGACATTTTTTATGATTTGTGATGTTTGAATGTTTTTGATTCTTCTGTGTGTGGTGTTGTGTGTTGATCTGACATAGTCGACAAAGGTTCAACTAAGGTGTCCCCTGATTAAAGAATGGGTAACCAGAGGTGTTTCGTAAAATAATATTAGTGGTTGTGTCACTACTAACATCGCTAGGGAAAAATGTCACAAACACACAAGAATCATCAATTACAGGACATGATACTAGTTCTGATCTTACAACATCAAGGGTTACCCATGTTTTGTCGAGGGGACACCTCACCACAACTTTTGGCGACTAAATTCAGAAGTGTTGATGAGGATCATTTAGGCATATTAAGTTCTTACCTTCTTCAATTACAACCATAAAAAACATGAATGAGTTTATGATGTATCAAAATATGTTAAATTGATACACATGTGTCCATAAATACCATCTATAAACTTGCAATACATCAGGGGTTACCCATGTTTTGACGAAGGGACATCTCAGTTAAAATTTTGGCCAATAAACGCAAGATCGTACAGATTGTCGAACAAAATGATAAAAACGTGTGATCGCAATCTTTTCCTATTTCAAGCTGTTAACCTTTTTGAGTAAATGTATCTGTACAAACCTACTTTTATTAAAATTTAATATCATTAAATTATGACTTTGGTCACCCTAACACCACCCAATTCATCCAATTAAAATTAATACAATTTACTACTCATTATTAAAATTAATGCAATTCACTGTCATTATTAAAATTAATGTAATTTACTACTCATTATGAAAGGTCTCTTTTGCTCTCCACTAGTCTCTTATGTTGTTCTGTTTACTCCTCCTTCTTAATTGGGTTTGATTTCAATCAATTAAAATAAACTAAATTAATTAATTAAGACTAATGAAGAGTTTTTACTCTTTCTTTCTTGGGTTTCATTTCAAATTCAATTAAAATAAAATAAATTACTTTAATTAAAGCAATTTTAACAATTTCTTCCTCTTCTTGACCAAATAATAATGATTAATCATGTATTCATTGACCAAATTATGTTCAATTGTCACCTGTGTGCATCAAAACTGGTTTTCACCTAACAAAACTTCAGGAGTTATCCCTTCTATAATGAGGGGATACCTTAGTTCAAGTTTTGGGCACTAAAGTCATATGTTGCAACATTCCACACATAATCTAATAACAAGTACCAAAATATGTACATGTGAGAATAAATTTGTTCCATTACATAAATCCATGACATTTAGACCAATTTCATGCCGCCACAATAAGTTTATCCAAATTTGTTCCATTACGTAAAAACAAAAATCAAATTTTACAATTTTTTAAATCTCTTGTAGCAACTCTTGCAGACCTTCTTCTTTTCTTAGGATATTCAGCCTAAGGAGTTCTTAATTTATGAGATATAATATGCTTCCTCGCTACATGCTTAATTCTTCCAACTGAACGACTATTGGGATTTGGAATAGATGGGGATGTTGCTGGGATTGCTGTTGGGATTGTCGTTAGGGATGTTGTTGGGTCACCACTACTACAAAACACCATAGGTTAGTCGTCAAAACAAAAACAAAGGTGTCCCCTCATTACATAAGGGGTAACCAAAATTGTTTTGTAAAATAATTAAGTCATTGTCACCTTACAAAACACCAGAGGTTACCCCTTCTGTAATGAGGGGACATCTTAGTTCAAGTTTTGGCAACACATGTCAGATATGTTCATGTGTTTCCAAACCCTATCAATCCACAACCCACTAATCAAATACACCTTATCCAACTTTTGAGTTCTTTCCCCAAAAAAGTATGCTTCCTAAACTTTCAAACCTCCAAACCCTATCAATCCATAGTCCAGTACTAAAAAATGACTATTTGTGTAACAATATTGAGTTGTTTTCACAAATAAAACGTTTTCGCTTTCACCAATGTTGACCTAAACCCTAAAGATCAAAACTTTACACAACGAAATAACACAAAAACACAGTAACAACTTACAAAAATGATTCATAGGAGATGTTTTTAACAATGCCTATCTAATCCATAAAAATCAAAACTTTGCACAATGACAAACCTCAATGTACAAAAACACAATAACTACTTACAAAAATGATTTACAGAAGTACCCAAACGTTGTCGTAGAAGCAGAACCTCAACCTCTCGTTGCTAAACAAGCAACCGTAGCTCTCGATTCGCAGTAGAACGCACAAGCTCTCACTTTTTCTTTTTCACTCAGATCTGATTTTAAAAGTTTCATGACATATTCTCTAAACAAAACCAATTTCAAGATGAAGAGAGAAAACAAAATTACCCTTCTTTATTAGGTTTCCCTCAATTGACGAAAATGTCCTTGCCACATATACTGATTGGACAAAAATACCCCGATGTCAAATACGGGTTAAAAAGTATTGGTGTCAACGTATCATTACTCAAGTTGAAAACATAAGTGTGGGCTATCTTTTTAAAATTAGACAAACCTTTTAGACTATTAAAAATAAAATATAATATAAATTACTAACATTCTTTTATTTATAAATATATGTTTGATATTATTACTTAACATCGTGTTCGAACTATATAAATAGAACTTATTTGAAAACGGGTCTAATGTAAATGTGCAATTAAACTTAATTTTGTTGGGTCAATCCTTAATATATCATTGGCACATGAATATGGATCTAACTTGATTTTCTACATGGATTAAACATAACATAAGTTCAATCCTACCATAATGTGGCTATCCAATTCATATTCGCCCTCCACGTAAATATTTGTACTTGTACCAATGTTGAGATTGAAAACTAATTTCAATATAAAAAATTTTCTATATAGTGTGAATGTCCAATTTTTCAAAACCTTTTACTCTATATTTATATTTGTTTTTTTTTTTAAAAAGTGACTTTAACAAATTTTCGTTTGAAATCTAGTATTTAATTGATAGTGTTTAACTTATTTATAGTGCTATATTTAGAATTGTAGTTGTTTTATATGAGTGAATCATAGTTTTATATTTGAGATTTAATAAAGTTATTAATGTTTTATTAATTGTTATGTTAAATCTTGATTGGAAATTTTAGAAAAATTCATCCTTATTTACTTAATTAATATGTGTACATCAAGTCTCGTCTTCAATTTTCTTTAAAGTTTAGTATACGTGCATTTCATATTTTTTTTTTTTTTTGAGCAAACTTGATTGTGGATTTACTTGACCACTTTCACGTTGCTAAAATTTTGTCAAAGGAATGAGACTTTTTGAATATATATAAATTGAGAACAAAAATATTTCTTTTTGAATGAGAAAAAGTGGCATCTTTTAAACAAAAGTGAGAAGTAGATTATACATAAGTCACTTTTTACTGAAGTGTTTGGAAAATGGTCAAAGTTGTAAAAATTCAAGTCTTGTGTCTAGAGATAAAGAATTCAAACCACTTTTAGAATTCGTTCAACAAAATTGAAATAATAATAATGGAAGATTTTATTTATTGTCCTTTCTTTAATTGTGAGAATGGGTGAGATGAATAATAGACATAACACAAGACCATCTTATTTGTGATGAGTTCTTGAAAATTTATATCTCACGGATATAACATGGTGACGTGGTCATTATTCCATAAGTATCCCACACGAGAATATGAACTTGGAATATTGAATAAATACATACTTTGTGATGTGGGCCAAGCGAGTTTTCACCAAGCATATAGTCTTATTATAATATATTAAAAAGCAATTTAGAGATACCTTTTGTATTATGGGTACACATGTTTCACATGAATGTTACATGTTTTAAGACTCGTGAATTTGAAGGCAAAATATGGGTGGAGTGGGAAAATTTTCATTGAATTACTAGAACTTTTGATGGACAAGGTAATAGACAAAAACATATCATCAGACTATATGTATAACATTATAATTTTAAATAACTCTATCTTTACTTAAAATATAAGTGTTACAAATTCTTATGCTTAAATTCATTAGAACTTTTATCTTTTATCAGACAAATTTTGAACATCAAAAAATAAATCAATTTATTATTTTGAAATAAATAATAATAATAAAATAATAAATTAAAAAAGGGACAAGAATAAAGTATCATGGCTCGGCTGGCACTTCAATCAAAAAGAGAGAGAAAATATGTTTATAAATATCCTATCCCACCACTTTCTCCTTTAAAATTTTCTTCTCTTTCCCTCTCTCTGTCATTTCTCTCTACCACATCTCTTTACCCTCTGTCTCTCTCTCTACCATTCCTTTGTACCATATCTTCTGATAAGGAACTTGTTTTTGCAAGAAAAGTTTACCGTAAGAGTAGAAGGAAAAAAATCTAAATTCCACAAAAATTCTGGTGGAATCATCAAATTTAGAGATAAAATTTTCATACCAACAAAAAAAGATATGAGAAAACTAATATTGGAAGAAATTCTTAAGAGTAGTTTAGGTATTAGGTACCACGTCGATCTATAGAGACTTGAAGAAAATTTTTTGGTAGTCTAGGAGGAAGAAGGTAGTGGAGGACTTTTTTGCATGTTGTTTAGTGTGTCTGAAAGGAAAAGTAGAACATAGAAAATCTTATGAAGAACTACAGTCGTTCATTGTTCTAAAATGGAAATGGGAAAGCATATTCATTGATTTTGTGAACTTCTACCATGGAGGTTGAATTTGTGGCACTTTTGAAGTCATAGTTCATGCATTATGGTTGCGAAAATTTATCTCAGGGCTTAAATTGTAGACAAAATAACTAGACCGCTGAGAATTTATTGTAATAATTTGGTAACTATTTTCTTGTCTAAAAATGACAAGTATTCCAAAGGTGCAAAACACATGGATTTGAAGTACTTGTCAATTAAGAATTAAGTGAAAAAACAAAGAGTTTCGATTGAGCACATTGGTATTAATCAAATGATAGTGGATCCACTAACTAAAGGGTTGTCACTTAAAATACTTGTTGTCATGTGAGAGACATGAGAATAATTGATAAGTCCTGGTTAGCATGATTAGTATGATGTATATAAATATTTTGCTTGTATTATTTGATACTTGTGAATTTAATTAAAGTTATGTTTTTGTTTATTTATGCTTATTATCTACATTATGTTAGGTATATATATTGTTTTGGTGTGATAACATATATGTATTTAGTTTAAAGATTATAGTATATTTTGATTGATGTTTTAAGAATTGAATTGAATTGTGATACATGGAAGAAATATGTTGCTTATTGACATGAATCGACATGATTTGAATGATTTAATTCTAATTAAAGATGATGACTCGATCATTTCAATGAAAAATACACTCTTATAGATGTTGAATTTTTAAGTCATAACATGGACCAAGTGAGAGATTGTAAGAATATTTAAATTAAATATTATAGATTGTGGTCCATATAACTGATAGGATTGACTCTAATAAAAGAAGAGTCAATGTGATAGTTGGTACTCTTAAAAGGCTAATAAAGTCGGTGGAAATTTTATTTTTATAATATAAATTTTCTCACCTTTCCCTTTAAAATATATAAAATAAATATACAGTTTGAAACGTACTTTACGAGTTTTTTTTATGTGTGTATGTTAACTTTCTGACCATCAAAAGAAGAGAAAAGAAAACAAGAAAGAGAGGAGAAAAGCAAAATCAGAAGACCAAAAAGAATCATTAAGTTATTAAAGAACATGAAATCGTGGTGCGCTTTCTTATATGTTTGTGTAAGAATCATAGATTATAAGATTCCATGAAATTTTCATAAATGAAAAAAGAACTTACAGAAACCAACCACAAACAAATTGAGGTCACGAGGATTGTATACAACCACTAGTAAACAAAACAACTTAGATCCTTACCTTATGAATCCTTTTTCCTCTCTTTTACTCCCTTTTTTATTGGTTGTGCATGTGAGCAAAATGAAGCTGAAACTAAACGAAGGCTAAGGAAGAAGAGAGATGGAGAAAATGGCGTGCTATCCGTGTAGCTTGGAGAAGGAATGGGTGGAGACCTCATGTAGACGATGAGCCAAAATGAATACGTGACCCGGGAAACCGTGGGAAGTGTGAAAAAGTGAGTGGCATGAAAAAGAGAATGACAGAGTGGCGTAATGAGAGGTGCAAAGAGGAAACGTAGGGGGTGTAAAAGGAAAACATGGCTTGAGGGTGCAAAGAACATGTGGGGTGGCGTGAATAATGAGAGGGTGTGTAAAGAGTAAATGTGGCGTGTTGGCCGAAGCGAGAATGTATGAAAGGAGTAAGCGTGGGTGGCGTGAAGAAATAAAATGGATGTAAATCGTAAAAAGGCTATAATTTCTTTTTTATTACTATGTTTTTAAAACCTAAAGCATTTTTATATATTTTGAAAATGAGAAGCAATAAATCTCTAAATTGATTAAATTGATTTTTTATTAAAAAAAAGTACCATTTTTCAGTTTTGTAATATTTAAGAAAAAAGATTTGAATTTTTCTTAATTACTTTTTTCATTTTTTAAAATTAATGGAATATACATTTTTTATCTTATTTAAAAATAAATTTCATTTATTCAAACAAATGTTGACACCTTAAACCATGAGCTTCTAATCAATAACATGTTTCTCAAATATTTCTCCTATAAGTCCTTTTTAATATAACAAAAAGGGAGAGAGATATTTGAGAAAGTTTTTTAAGTTGCAGTTTTATTTTATAGTTTCAATAAGTTTGATGTTACAGTTTTAATTCACTGGTTTGGTTAAAGTGGATTATATGATTTCAAGACATTTACTTCTCAAATAATCTTAATTGCAAAGTGGAATTTGTCTATTCATATAATAAATCAATATGCTTAATATTTAAAAAAAAGTATATATAAAAATGTTAATGCATTGTAATGAAATTAATAATAAATATTTATTATATTTTTAATATGTCAGCATGTTTTAGTTTAACAAAAATTTTCAATGGCCTAGACTCTCCCTTTTAAACAGAATGTTTTAATAAAAGCAGACATTTAAAGAAAAAAAAAAAAAAGAAAGAAATTGA
>Ga0209700_102355_pt1 | contig 38456 bp, 15 predicted proteins | sample SiratroredBW_FD_187528 | JGI IMG/M metagenome (GOLD analysis project Ga0209700, IMG submission 187528) | Root nodule microbial communities of legume samples collected from California, USA - Siratro red BW (SPAdes) (version 2) | ecosystem: Host-associated > Plants > Roots > Nodule | place: USA...
ATATAAAATATATATATAATATATACTATTGTACATCACCCTGTAAATAAAGACAAGCGAATAAAGAAGTCTTGGGACATTCTAATCCCCATAATCTAGAAATTATAAATCCTTTTCTCATTCTTTTTAAAAATTTTCAAAATTGAAAGGATAGATAAAAAATAATATTTTTTTCATTTCATCCTTATATTCATGTCAACAATGTTAGCAATTGTAAGGATCGGATTTGGTTAATTGACACCTCAATAAATATGCATTTTGTCTTAGGAAAAAAGGTAAATTATTATTTAATGATGTTGATGGATGGCACCCTACCATATCATTAATGATGCTCCTTGTACATTTGCTGGATGCAATTACCAGCCCCACATAAGTATGATTTGGAACTGTAGGAATTGCTTTATTAACCATACATGCAACATGCCGTGCTTATTATTGTGTGTTTTAATTAACTATTTGTTGTGTCCAAAGTTATGAGTATAGTACTTTGTGTACCTAACCCTCTATTTGACATGGCTCCACCATTTCGCAAACAAATAATTTAGAGAAAACTATTTCTAAAGGAAATAACAAGTGAATCGGTACTCCTCTAAGCTATAATTATTTCTTTTTTATTATCTATCTAATTGTTCACTATTTGATTATGTAATAGATGGTCTAAGTAAATTTGTTTGAGCTATTTAAAAAAAAAAACTATTATATTTTTCATTCTATCACATATCGTTTAACTCACATACTATGCCTGAGATTAATTTTACTTACAGAACTAATATTATAGCAAAATTTCACACAGGAACCGATTCCTTAACTTGGCAACTCATTTGTCCTGTACCTTGGATCAATCACTAGAACCTGTCTTTTTCTCGTGTTAAGAACGGTTTATAAAATAATTCGGATTATAAACTGATTATGAAAGATCATGCAAAGGAACAGCTATTCCCAACTTGAGGATTGAGCTACTTCCAGCTTTCCCGGCACTGATTCCTCGCTGTCGTTCCATATTATGGTCAAGAATCAAGAATAGTAGTGCAATCAAGCACAAATACTTACACACGAGGGAGACTCTCACACGTGGGAAAACACTTGATAACAGGATGGACTCAACTTGTATTAAGGCTCCAAAGCATCACATCAAGACATGAAAACCCTTTTAGTTCCGATACCCTTCTCTGGATTTCGGCAATCGGAATGAGAAAAAGCTATAATTTTTTTAACAATGTAGCCACCTTTCTTTTTTAATAATAATAAAAACATTAGTGGTGTACCCATGTAATTATGACAATGTAACCAACAAGAACCTTTCATGCAAGAATCTCCTTGATGATCACCTTTTCTTTTTGAATAGCGAAATGGAGAATTAGCTGCCTTTGAAGAAAGCTGAGATAAGAACAGTTTATGCAATGATAGTATTATCCAGAACGAGGAACACATTAGCAACAACAGAACGAGATAATGTGGTCAAAGTAGTGGTCTCATTGTATTATTGGGAAACATTGAGCTCATTTTGTACTTAGAGGACCCAGAAAAAATGCAACTCCAAAAAGAAAATTCAATAATGCAAGGGCCACTTCCATTTTGCCAAACATCATTTCATGGAATTTAATCATTAGTCCCCCCCTTCAATTAATTCTTTCCCTCAAATATGAATATTTCCATTCCAACACATAGCCAAAAGGCTATGAATGTAAAGCCCATGCTAAACTTGTTACATAAAGATGACAGATAGGTGGCCCCAACCTGCCTTCCATTAATTCCCCAAATTCCTCCACTCACGTCTTCGCACAGTGCGAACGCCAAATGTTACCTCATAACCCACTTTTCCCTTCATCACACCATTTCTTGTCATCCCTTCAAACTACAACACCCCATCCTTTTCCTGTTGCATGCATGATATAACATGACTAAGGAACGTTTTTTCTTTCCTTTCAGTTTTTTAGTTTTGATTTGATCTTTACAATTTAATTTTTCTACTCTAACCCCTTATTAATATTATTACATTACCCAATTCGTAATCTATAACCTGGTCACAACCTCTGACCCGTTGTCATACTAGATTGAGATTAACCACACATGGGAGTGTAAGAAAACTGACAAAGTAGCGAGTTTGGTCAAAAAGAGACACTTTAAAATGCGAAAATAAAACTTTAAATTTAGACGATCAGATAAAAACAAAATGAAAATAGGATAAAAGAAAAAAAGTGCAACTTAGCAAGCAACACAGCATAATGTGAAAACTGAAAAGGATCTATCTTTCTTAAGTATCAGTCCAAGCAGCAAAAACTGGCAAGTGAGACAAAGAAATAGCAGGAGGTGGCCTCATTTGAACCGTTGGTGAGGGTAACCAAGACGTAACACTAGTACTAATGGGGTTCACAATCTTTGTTTCCATTGGGGGCTTTGGAAACAGAAGCGAGGGACCCGTTTTCTCAGGACTAGCCTCTCTTGAGCTGCTTAAACTGGTCACCAGCGAGGACGCGTTTGAAAAATGAGTCCCAATTTTGCTACACACGTCCACCGAATCGATCCCAATGAGATCTTGTAGGGCCCCTGAGAATGCACTGTTTCTATAATTTCCGCAGTTCATTAGTTTTTGCTCACTGCCATTTGACTGTTGCTGCTGTGAAGGGTGATTAAACAAAACCATTTTCCACTCTGAATCGTTTTCATTGCTGTTTCTACCTTGAACCATTTCCTCGTTGCTCTGACTTGTCGCCACACCCTTGTTATTGTTTTCAATATTGGAGTCACTGGCCTCGTTTCTTGGGTCATTATCTTTATTTCTCCTTGCAAGCTCACCAGCCAGAAGGTTAATACTGGCCATGATTCTCTCCACATCGTATCTTGAAATGTCAAAGTTCGTGACTGCATTTGCGCCGCGGAATTTGATTGCGGCTACATCGTATGCTTCTGCGGCTTCCTCCTGAGTGCCTAAAAGAAAAAAAATAAAAAAAAAACATTAACTTAATTTAAATTTTCAAAAATGGAAAGGGCATTCCAAAAATTTGAACTTTCCTTAAAACGTATTCCTGTGAAGATACCCTTTATCTTCTCTATCATATTTTATGAGCGAGAGAACAGCCTTAAAAAAAAGGTGGCACGTTGCATTCAAAGTTGCGCTATGGTCAGCCTTATAAAAGCACTAATAGTCACTGGTGTTTGGGAAAAGAGAGATTGCAACAGAAATCAAATAAATGCCGTATGAAGTTACTTTTCTTAACTAGCTACAAGCTTAAAAATACACCAAAATTTCTTAACTAGCTACAAGCTTAAAAATACACCAAAATAGCATAATCACATTTACTATACAAATGTTTAGATAAGACCCCTTTCAATTAGGAATTGACAGTAATTTAGGACTTACTGAATGTCCCAAGGTATAGGTCCTTGTTCCCAGCAACTCTACCTATCCTTGCTTGCCATCTTCCATGTTGGTGGTGCCTACATAGCATAAAAAAACGAACTTAACTTGATTTTTCTAAACAAAAGTGTCACTGATCTTAATGAAAAAATAAAAAGGAGGGTGGGGGTCAACAGAACCACACGAACCTTGTGACCCCTCGGTATATTGAAGCACCCCTTGAAAATCCACTGCTTTTTCTGCAAAGCAAACAAATATTCCGTTATCATGATTATCATATAATAATTGGTAGCTTTTGCCTACATAATTGTTAATTATTCGATGTGTACCTTCTTAAGTGTGCAACATATTCTTGCCTGCTCATGTTCTTCATTTCTTCAAGTTCAACTTGGTAATTTTCAATCTGCCAAAGTGAACAAAAAGAATGGGATTCCGACGAACAAAAGCTTGGAATGAAGCAAAAACAATTACCAAAAACGAAATATACCGAAAAGTTTATATGCGTTGAAGGTCCCCAGTACTTAAGAGCCGCGAGATCATAGGCTCTTGCAGCTTTCTCTTCCATATCGTAACCCCCTAAGATCAAAACCAAAATTGACCACGTAAAAAATTAGAAACAGTAGCAAGAGTGTTGAAAACGCAAAGCTTTAAGTGGGTGAGGACTTACCCAAATATACTGCATCATGCAAAATTCGATTTAATCGTCATGGTAAAAGGCCAAAACATTACACAAGTTAGTGGGCACATGTCAGATTAGGGACCAAATAACTTTAATGGAGAAGAATACTTCCAAAAAAATAACAAAAATGTCAACCACTACTTTTCTTTCTCACTAACCTTGCCTTCCTTTCCTAGTCTGCCCTTCCTTCTTGCAACTATTATCCCACAAATGTGCTTCATACCTACCAGTCCATCTATGCCTGTTGGAAAACAATCACAGGGATTCAATTAACAATATTTATTACAAAAAATAATAATAGACTATACAAAGAAAAAAAAATTGGTAACAAATTACACAAATGAAGATGGAAAACTGACCTTGTGACACCTCTATACTGAGAGGTTCTCTGCCCAAATGTGTCAATAGATTTCCTGTGCACTGGTTGCTTTTGACCCAGCTTTACATGCCCTCTCTTCTTCGCATCCACAGCCACAGATTCTGTCACAGAAGGTGCAGTGACACAACTAGACTGAGAACCAGGACTCATCGATAAGCTCAGTGACTGTAACTCGCCGCACCCCACAGTTCTGAGAGACATGTCACTTCTCTCGTTCCCCATTCCACAGTTCATTTGCTGCTCCAAAATCTGCTGATGAGTTGAATATTCCCTTGAAGCCACCCAGTTTTTCAAACTATTTTCTGTCATGTGAGGCATCAGCGAGCTGCAAACTGAAGCGTGCGCTTCCTTCCTTGCTTCTTCCTCCAACTGTGCTTGATACATCCCGTGGCAACCAAGTCCTGAGTAATAAGGGTGCGTTTGGACGTTCATATGCCCTTGTTGCCTGAAGGGTTCTGAAAGAGTGCCTCTGTTGGGTTGAGCCTGAGCGTTTTGGGTGCTATAATAGATGCTGTCTAGACTCAGAGCCATTGCATTTGCCCCTCTCTCGTGGCTCCCATATTCGTGAGTTCCCATAGTTGCACCACCAAGAAAGTCCTCCAATTTAGGCGTAGAATTTGGCACCATCACTTCAATAATGCAACCAAAGTCACACGTAGTAGTTATTAAAGTACCATACATGACAAAAAAATATCTTCACAAAATATTATCTTATAGAGAAAAAGAAAAGTAATTAAAAATGGAAACGAAAGCCAACCTTGTGATTGTGATCTATTGAGAGCTTCCAAGATACAAAGTGACCCATCAGACTTGATGGGCATAACGGTAAGAGGAGAATGGAAGTTACCATTTCCCCCGACACCGTAACAGATTCCTGAGCTGGAAATGTGAGGAGAGGACATGTAGAAGGTTGTCGGAACAGGGGCTGCTGGAGTATTCTCCATTTTCATGTGGGGTGAGAGAGAGAACCCCAACCAGTTATGATTGTTTCCATCATCGGTACTACTCTCATCCACGCCCTTCATCTTCGTGCTTTTGTATTCTTTCTTTTTAGTTACCCGAAAAGGCTTGGAATGGCTACACTATGAACAAGGAATGGAAGGCAATCATTGCTTGGCAAATAAAATAATCATCATGTTGAACGAAGAAAAACTCGTGCTTCCTTTGCTGCGTAAGAAAACTTGGCTGTTGTTTTGTTGTCTAGCTACAGCAATGCAAAAAAATTTTCTCCTCTACCAACCCAACTCATATCCTTGTATGAGTTCACCACAAATCTGTCTCTCTCCGAACACAACAAAACTGGTCTCTTTAAACTAAGCAAAAAGAATGAATTCTCGGCAAGCGAAGATTGGGGAGCACCCACTTCATTCCATAGGGATCTGCGAAAATATCAATGAGAAAGACCACGTCTTTTGGTTTGCCTCCACACAAAAACTCTCTCTCTTCCTTTTTTCTTTTCTCAAAAACTCTCTAGTTTCCACGAGTTACTATTACCGCTCTCCCTCGTTAAACCCTATCTTAAACCCAGAATGAAGGCGTAAGATAATTTAATAGCGAGAATCTCGAGAATATGGAAGGGAAAGGAAAGAGATGGGAATGTAAATGTGAGGAAGATATAACTATTTTGGTGAGGGTCTGAACGTGTCTGTGCGTAAGAGCGTTGGAAACTTGAAAGCGTGTGAGGAGGTAGCTATGTAGCTGAATCTAGTGAGCATGGGCACTAGAGTGGGAAGTGGGAAAGGATTCAGAATTCAGAAATCAGAACTCGGATAAGCAAAAACTCACAGCAAAACCCTTTTATTTACCAATTAAATTTTTACTGTGACAGAGAACGTAGCTAGAGATAGATTTGACAGGAAGGACCTATCTGCCCATGCAGTCACTTCACACAGTACAATAACTCTAATTTAAAAAATGGTTTATTTAAAATTTTTGATTTGAATGAAAAATGAGAAAAAAAAGGACAGATTAGAGATACAGTGTTGGAGTGACAGGGTGAATGGGTAACAACCCATCGCCCACTGTGGATATGGACAAAGAGAGGTTTATTTGGTGGGTCATTTCATCTGTCCTCTCTGCTCACAATGCCACCCAATCTAAATCATCCTTCGCTCCTTTCTTTCTTCCACACCAACCCCGCCACTTCTCAATGTCAAAATTCCCACAACTACTACCATTTCTATACCTATTACTTCACAAAACCACCTTAATTAACGTTTTCATTTTTTCATTCAACTTAAACAATAAACTTATATAATCGATTATGTGGGTTAATATTATACATATAATTAACTGTATCATTATCTTTAATCCATTAATCTTTTCTGATATAATTTATTTTATTAATAATTATATTTTTAGATAAATATTACAGTAGTAAATAAATATTTAAGGTTTTACTTTTAATAATATATTAAAATCAATTATTTTATTTGATATTAACATTTAAATTAATTCATTTTATTTATTTATTATTACTTTAGAATATAAACTTTTACTTTATTAAAATTTATAATAAATTTTAGTTTTAATTAAAAGTTATTTAAATTTAAAAATATATTTAATTTCATAAATTATTTTTTAAACCTATTAATATGTAATTAAATTTATTTTATCACATCAATCAAATTCTTTATTTACTTCCTTTTACTTTAATACAAACAACTTCAATTCACTTCTCTTTTATTATTTTCTTCCCTTTCTTTCTGCCAAAACTTACATGAATGACTTAAACACTATTGTCTCTTTCTTTCCATGTTTTTCATGTTTAAAATTTATCCAAACATAAAACATATTGCAAAATATTTAATTAGTAAGATGTCATCATAAAAAAATAAGGTATCCTTATTTAATAACTTAATTATTCATGTCACCGTATAGTTTAAAATTTTAAAGCCATATACTTGTTCTGTGATAGAAAAAAACAAATACTGAATCCCAATTTGATTTTGAAGACAACAATTGAGAGAATAGATAAAAAAAATTGAAATATATATGTATATAGCAAATAAAATTAAATGTTTAATTATTTTGTGGAAAACAATAGACAAAAAAGATATATGTTACATTTAATGTAATTCGATAGAATATAAAAATTCGTCAAAACTAGTAACATATATATCACGGCATTTTTTAAATTTTTCCTTTTTTAATTCCTTCCAACAAATAATATTTTAATATTCTTCGTATTGAAAAATAATATCACATACTCCAAGATATATGTTAGAATTTCATATTTTAAAATTATTTACGTTTTAAATTAGCCACAACATTTTTACGAGAAAAAAATATATTCTTTAAAAAGTTATTTTTTTTTAAATTATGATTAGGGTATATCTAGTCTAGAAAGAAAATGAAGAAAAGGAATACTTGTAGAAAGTCTCGTACTTTTTATGCTTAATAAGAGAAAGATTAAAAATTCTATTGTCTTTTATATGTAAAACAAACGTCTTGTTTTATTACAATAAAAAGTGTACTGAAAAAACTGTGTTCTATGTAAAATATATTCGTGCACGAAATTTAAAGTAATGTTTAGATTTTTTAAGGCATTTAGAGTTTAAAGTATTTGGGGTTTAAGGAGTTTTAGGACCTCTATTTTTTTTTATTTATTCATATACATGGTACATACATCACATTTTATAATATAATAAAAAATATAAAGAATAAGATAATAAAAATAAAATTTTATATAAAAATATAGGTAAAATGAACGATTTTAAATTTATAATTTATTTATAAACATTACTATATCAAGTTGATATATCAGTTACTCAACTTAATAATTAAAAAGTTTAATTATTAAGTTTAATAGTTGAGTAATTATCAAGTTGAAAAGTTTAATTTCAAAATAATTAAAAATTCGCTATATAATAAAATAACTTGATAAAATCATTCTTTTAAATTAATCTTCAAAGATTAATAACCACGATATAAAAAATAAAAATAATAAGAGATTTAAAATAAATAAAATTTATTCTATTTAAAAATCTGAAATAATAAAAATAATTCTTAATTCCTCAACTATCATAAGACGTGGTCATATTTTGAAATAGATAAGAATGATAAAAAATATTTGCGTGTTAAGTGATTTACACGTGTAAAATCATATAAACACTATAAAATTTTGTGATGTTGTTAAATGCTTTTAATGTATTTTTACAATTATTATAGTATAAGATTTATTATACATGTATTAAGAAAATGAAATTGAAATAGTTTTATTAAATTATTTAACTCATTAGAGTCCAAAAAGGAAAACACATCTTCATAAAAAAATATTATTTAAATGAATATCTCAAAATGACCGATTACCATTTTTTTAATATCTCAGAGACAAAAGCATTTTTTCTCTTCAACTCAATTGAACCAAACATCACATTGGGGCGAGACTCGTTATACTAAAATTTTTTCTACTCTTTTAGAGATTTTGTGTCAATGATGAACGGTTAAAAAGTTAGTGACAAAATAAGTATAATAGAATAAGAATGAGTAGATTTTATTGTTGAAAAAGGGTTAGAACGAAAGAAAAGTGAATATGTACTATAATTTTTTTAATTATTATATTTAAATAATTCATAATAAAAAGTTACTCATGGCATTTTAATTTTTAATGATTCTTACACTTTTTTCATCTCTCTTTCGAAAACCCTAACCACTCCAGTTAGATTATATTTAGTATCTCCTGGATCTTTTATTTATTATCTTATTTCTCATACCATTATTTTTCTCTTCTGTTGTGATTCTTTCTTATTCATTTATCGTTTTAATAAATATCCTAAAGAAACCAATTGGAAATACTCTATTTGATTACACACAAAAGTAAGAAGAGTGAAAAAAGTTTAAAGATCTCAAGATTTTGCACCGATTACATAAAAAAGATTCAGTATTTATTTTTTTTTAATTTGAGACGTAAGCAAAAATTTAAAGAAGAGAATTTAAAAATTATTTTATACAAAAAATATCAAATATACCCAATTAAACGATCCAAGAACCTTACTAGCGAAGGTTTTGGAGACGCACAAAACCTTGATATATCTAATTCTTTATTATTTTGGCTTATGTATCATGAAAGCATACGGATATCATTATTATTCATTTTTATAAGATAATTATAAAATAAGTAAATAGTAATATTATTAATAATATCATCATTAATGATAATATTAATAACAAAATTAATATTATTTATCAAAATAAATAAAAATATAATATTTAATTAAAATCAATTTATAATAATAAAGACAATTTGATCCTTTCATAAATATATTACTTTATAATTTTTTAATTTATCATATAAATCAAATCAATTATAATTTTTTCTTTCATTTTTTCTTTACTGTCTACTCTTTTTCTATATTTATTTATTTTTTCTTTCTTTTATACTCTCTGATTTCAACCTCTCAGTTCAAACACAAGTTAAATAATCAGACAAACTGACAAATATATTGTGTGGTTTCAATCAGATTAATCATTTTAGGACTAAATTCGCCAAATCCCAACTATTAATAGACCTACGTATTATATTATGTACATTTAAAAAAATATTTTTATGTTTTCAGTAAAGTACTTTATGTTAATTTAATTGTGCTTTGGATATTAATCTCTCTTTCAATATTTCAAAAAATTGTTTAGGATTACAAAATCTATGAAGAAATGTTTTCAAATAAATTTAAAATCCAAACCTTCATATACATTATTGTAAACGTTAATAATAATAATAATAATATTAATATTAGTAATATCAATAATAATAATAATATCAAATATTAATAATAACATTAACAATATCAATATTAATATTAATATTAATTATGATAATACTAAAAATATTAATAATAATATTAATATTAGATTTTGAAATCTAAATTTTTTACGTAACATTGATTTTATACATGAATATAAATTTTTCATATTAAAAAATCTCAATGTAGTTTCGTATATAACATTGATTTTATATATGAATATAAATTTATATGTAATATTGATTTTTTTATAGATATAATTTATTTATAGGAATTTATATTTAATACTGATTTTAGATATAATCTTGGATGTATACATAAAAATCTGTATATAATACACGATTTTTATCCGTATATAATTTTTTGTAAGTATAATCTCTTTGGTCAGTTCTGAGCCAACAAAGTGTTGTTTTAAATTGTAATTTTCTGGATAAGAATTTGGCCAACATTCTTTTAAAATAAAAGTTTGGTCTCATGAAGTACTTACACAGTAGTTATGGTCTTTAAATAGACCACTATGATCATATGCCAAAATGCTAAACTAACAGGCAAGTTCTTTACTTTTTCCCGTTTGTCTCAATGTGTGTGTAGTCAACACCTACTTCAGACAAAAAGTGGAAAAGTAGGTCTGTGATAAGCTCCCAAATATTCCAGGAATGATGAGCAGAAGGTCCCCAAAACAAATTTTAGGTGCAGACTAGTTTAATTCTAAAGTTCCTTCAATTATATGAGTTTTCATTTATTTTCTATAAAGTGAAAAAGAAATTAAGTATGTCATCACTCCAAAAAAAAATTTAAATTTACTCTAAAATATTCCTTTTACATTTTTTAACGGAATTATATAAATAAATTTATTAAATTGAAATTTATCAGTCACGCAAAATCTTTTTAAACTAAAAGTACGGTGTCGTGCCCTAAGTGGTATTGGGATTAAACATCACCATTATGCAAGAGTGAGCTTCTATAATTATGTAAATATGCAAGGAGAGTTTTTTATCAGCAAATAAACATATAGGTTGCATAACAAGTACATAATCACAACTGCATATCTAATGTACTATCCTATATTATATCATGAAATAAGAACATTAATAATAACACATATAGCTTTGTAATATGCTGCCAGTATCATGCACGCAACAAACCTAACACTGAATATTTTTTAACGCATATATAAAAAAAAATAGCTTATGATATAACAAAGACAGTAAGCTGTAAGTTAAAAGACAGCACGTGTCATAAACCATCTAAAATTATTAATCATGGAATAATTGGTGACATCGCCAAAATATCCATACACGTATACTTAGCTTCAACACAACTTTTTTGCATCTGTCTAAAATAATGGTTGCCCAGAACAATAACGTTAACTTATGCATGAATGAAATATCAGTTCCACGGTATAAAAACTCCATGTTTTAAACATATTAACAACTCACGCGAAAAAAAAATATAATATCATTGCTCTTGAACCTTAAGTTAATTATGACCCAAAATTAAGCCTTTTGAGTCTCATTACACTATATATGCAACATTCCACATGGTATTACTTAATTCTTAAGATTTGACGTGAAATTTTTACTTTATATGTTTGTATTTTTTTTTTTCATTTACGTGTTTAATTACATTTTATAAATGAATCAAATTATATTTAACTTGAAAGTGCTACATAAGTTTAATTGAATCCCGTGTTTTTATATAGCATAACATGAAACTAGATAATTAGCTGGACACTAGATAATTAGCTGGCTTTAGTTCACGCGGTGCCTCTATTTTTTCTGTTCTTTATCTATTCTTATTTTGGGTGGTCAAACCATCTCTTTTCCACCTTTTATTTTCTGTTAAGCTTTATTGCCGCGAATGGCCAAATAATGCTGTGTTTGTATGCACCGCATATTTCCCATGCTCGTACAATGTTTTTTCCTCACATTGTTTTGCATGCAAGTTTTCGTTTCATGGTCATGGAGACAATTTTTCAAAGGGAAATGATTTCGGTTTGAAAGGTAAGTCCCAATTTGCGAGGGAAACAAAATAAAAAAAAAAAAAAAAAGATTAGGGTCTGTGCGTGAGCACAGATGTGGGAATGATTCTTTGTGCTATTATAACCAAATCATCACCAAATCCATGAGAAATAAACTGACCCTTCTCTCTCACACACACATTCTCTTTCTCTCACTTTTGCTACAACCCTTTTGCAAAGGCTTTAACCCTGCTGCCTGGCATCGCAATTCATTTCTCTTCTTTCACTTTCACCAACCTTTTCAATTTGCAGCAAATGTGGTAGACTTGGTAGGTTGTGCCACACTGGTACATTCCTGTAATTTCATTCGCACCCTTTAAGACTTTGGTCATTTCATTGTCTTGATCAAAAAACCAAAAAGATAAAGAAAATGGAAGGACAAAAAGATGCCAACATCAAAATATCCTTTTTTTTTTCCTTGTTTTCTATTGGACATAAAATAGAAGAAAGAGAGACACAGAAAATTTGGTTTGTATAATGATCATAATTTATTATAACTGTTTTTATTAAGCAAAATATATTTTATTCATCTGAATGATAAAAAGAATAATAACACAAACTTTGTAGATTGAAAAGATAAAAAGAAAAGAAAACCCTATCGATATATATATGACCATTATATAATTTACTTCTAGTACTTGTTTCCATAGAGGGAAAATGCTTACTTTTATCAGTAGTTTTCTTTTATTTAACTTCTCCTAAGTAAAATGATTTATTGAGTAAATTACACTCATATCTACCTTACTTTCATTACATCCTCGTATTGTATTTCTACGTTGTTTTTTATTTTTTTTTTTAAATACCACACTAACAAACCTTCATTTTAACAAAAATTATATAAAAATTATTAATATTAAAAACTACTCATTTTCATATTTTAACATTTTTAAAATGATTCACCACTTTCATGGTTTTTCTTTTTCCCTTTCCTCATCGTTTAGAAAATGCTCGATGCAGAACCGTCTTGGGATGATATCGAATATGCTTAAGCCCACACCTACAACTACAAGGTCACCAAATAAATCAATTTTCTTTACAATTAGGCCAAGCTTGTCAAAAGAGACCCAAGAGCAAAATCACGTCTAGGTTTTTTTGAAACATACCCAAGAACAAATTTTTGAAAAATTCTAATAAATTCTTATTTAGAGTTTGTAAGATAAAAACAGTATAAAATCGGGATTTTGATATTGATTTGGCTTTCTTAAAACTTCTTATTTTAAAAGTAAATTTGTAACAGACTCTGATATAAAATAGTAAATCTAAAAAGAAAATTCAGGAAATGTGGTTTTAGAATTAAAATCTTCTGACAACCCTATTTACATATATAACCACATAGCAATTTTATTCAATTCATCAATCATCCATTTAAAAATTATTATATTATTATTATTATTACATAGTTGTTAAGCTGTTGAATTAGTTATGAAAAGTATATATTTTTTTTATTAAAAATACCGCCAAAAATAAAGAAATTATTTGTTTTAATGTGAAGAAGTCCTAAATCTGGGTGAATTTTATTAAAATGACTGATATGAGTAATAAATTTTACAATAGAACATGTGATGCAGTGAAATAACTATGTATGTGTTCTAATGCAAATTTTCTTTTGAACCCTCGTAACCCACAACTAAAGATATCGCCAAAAGTGGCATGTGTGTTTAATGGTAATGATGTGGACAAAGATATATTTTTGAAGTATGTGTGAGTTGTTGTGAAATTTTCATGCTTTCCCTGTCACACGATTTATAGAAGGAGCAAAAGTTAACAAGACAAAATTGCAAACACTGTTCAGATACACAGAACAGGCTAAGCATGCATACGGAAGATCTGCAGTCACAATAATGAAGACTTCAAAGGACTGATATTCCCATCTCATGGATCAACGTTTTGATAAATAACCACATAAGTTTTCATTCAATACTCAAATTTCAAGTTAGATATCAAATTTACGACCAACTTTACTTCATTACCTACTGCAGATGCTTTCTTCAGCATGGAGAGTGACACCACCAATTCCAACTTCACACCATATCATTTCAAGAGATATATTGTAATGTCATCAACAAATATTATGTATATATAATGCAAATATATAATTTTATTATACAAACATGATTTTAGACCTAGGAAATTGCAGTTATTGTTAATTAAATCAATATTTTTATATCCTTTTTATTAGGTATAATACAATTCATATTTGATTGGGTTAAATTAATTGTTTTAATGTTTTAATTTTTTTTATTTTTGCTAAAACGTGTAATTTAAAAATTATTAAATTTTTTATAATATTTTTTAAAATATACTATATTATTTAAGTGAATGTTTTTAATGATTAAACTTATTCGATTAACTATCAAACACATTTAACCATAGAAAATAATATAATATATAAAAAATAAATGAATAAGATAAAAGATGATACAAAGTAGGTAATTCATTGATTGAATTAGGTCTTAGCAAGAGTAAGTTGAGAGGCCCAGCCCAAAAATTGCATGAAAAACATTAATGAGGAAGAGTAAATGAGAATCACGTGAGATCAGAAAATCCAAAGCATCGTGGCAGAATAAAAGCTAAGGAGGGACTACGTGTGATAAAACAGAAAACAAAACTGGATTATGATATCAGTGATGGGTACCCATCTAACTGTAGCTGCTGTGGCCCTCTGCCACCATATTTGCCCATGGCAATTCCTTTAATTTACATAAAAAAATATTTTAACTGAATATATGAAACGGAGTAATGAAATATATTTAAGAAAGGAAATGAATTAGGTATTAAATTATTAAATTTAATATACTATAAGATGTCCATGTAAAATTTACAGAATGGTGTTATTAGAGAAACAGTAGAAGCATAGAAAAGGGTGTGGGGAAGGTCAACTGTGGCGTGAGTGAGAGAAGTGGGTTTGGGACGTAAAAAAGCGAATCTTGTGAAGATGAGCAGATATTAGAGAGGAACAGAGTGTAGCTCAGGTGTAGGCTGTGTGATTTGACAATTGACACCGCAATGCAATGCAACGCAAACCTCTCTTCAGTTTTATTATACTCGTTAGATCTTGAATAATTCTGATAGAGGAAACAGTATCACATGATTTTTTTTTAGGTAATTTGCCCAAAGTATTGTTGAGTTGGGATTCAAATCTCTGCTGAAATAACTTTTTCTACTATATCTAACTTTTCTTGGTATATTTTAAATACTAAATTATAACATAGAAATTTTTTCAAATAAATTCAATTAATTAGTAAAAAGATTATGAAACTATAAATGAATTAAACTTTTTAAGCCTGATTTTTTTTTTTACCAATACAAACTCAAGTTTACCACCTTTTCTCGATAAAATAATAAAATAAGTTAAATTCACAAGTTAAAGTTTACCTTTATCACTATGGTAACTTCAATGTTAGCCTATCATATTATCGATTTTTTTTTCATTTGATCACTCCGAATTCTCAAATTGACAATGAAATCCTAAACTGTAATTTATGTCACAGAACACAACCAAATATACTAACTAATTTTTGTTGAGGAACGTGGCTTGCAAGGAGGAAACATCATTGCGCACATATGCTGGACGGTCTGGCTATATTGTTCAGTTTCCATACGATAAATGCAACTTTTGCTTTAGTATTATGTCTGAGAAACCCTTCCATGTATCAAATATGACAATTAAACATTAATCGCTTTAGGAAAATGATAAAAAACGTATAGAGTGAAAACTAATTGGTATAGAAAAATGAAGAAAAGACATCACATAAGATATTTCTCTTGTTTTTTATTCAAACAAAGGAAAAATGATTAAAAAATATAAACAAACTAATATTTTTTTTAAACAATTCCTTACCATCTCTATCAGGATTAAACTATGTACATTTGTTAATTTAACTTACTCAAAAATTAATTATAATTTTAAAATAAAAATATTTTATAATTATACATCAAAGTAAAGTACAAAAGAAATAAGATGTTATCTAAACGATATTAATTTAAAAATTATTCGTCAAAAAAGTAATAATAAACATATATGAATCACTTCTTAAGCATACAGTCACTTAATTTTAGTTTATTTACTTGGTACTTTTAGAAATGACAACTTTTCTTCATTTTTCATATCATTTTAGTTTTGATTCTATTCATTTTCCTTGTGTTAAAAGAAACCCTAAAATTATAACGAAGCAAATAGTCCATCTATTTTTCCCTATTGTGAGTTTTCCAAACCGGAGCTATTTGACCATACTGAATTAAAATTAAATATATCAACATAATCACGTGGAGTATATACGAAAAGGTGTGCAAATTCTTTCATAACACTACCATCCTATCATATGATTGAACATCAAATTTTGTCACGCTCAACACGTCCCAAATTCACATAATTAGTCTCAATAACCAATTTTCTTAACAGTTCTAGATTGTAATTAGCCTCAATAGCCAATTTTCTTAACAGTTCTAGATTATAAATAGCGCCATTGTTATGGGAAATTAAATATTATAGCTTACAAGCACAAGTTAAATATGCATAACAGTTACTTATACTGGACAAATTACCAAAATACATATCAGTCTTCATGTTTATTACTACTAAGAAATTCTACAGTAAATAGTGCTTTTTCTAACTCTTAAAGAAAAACATTTTGACCTGCACTAAACCGGGGCATCCTTAGGTGTTCATTTCACTTTTCTTTTCCTTGTAATGGCTCCGGAAAGATTTACATAAAATGCAGTCCAAGGCTGTGTAACCCAGGTCAGCAACTGCTTCTTTCCCAACCGGTCCAGGATTTAAAAATGCCTAATTGAGCTCAATCTTTTCAAATCATACCACGCCTTCAATTATGTTTGCCAGGGTCATAGTTATGTTTGAGATCCAGATAAAAAATATGATGAATTAGAGAATTACACATTTTTTTAACTTAGAGGGAAAACAGATTTTTGCCTAACTGTCAAATATCAATATTTTGTAAAAAAAAATAAAAAATCAGTGGTACTCAATTTTCCTCATAAATTGCAGCATCCCTTGAAGCATTCATATCAAAGCTTATAGAGACTAAATATTAACAACTTAAATATGGTTTAACAAAACTGGTCATCCGCTTTCTATGCAAAAAAACCAAAAAGAAGCCAATAAGCGGGTAAAAATATTATTTGATGAGTCAAGGGGCATAGGTTTTGCAGCAAAACTTTTTTTCCTCCTTTTTATTAAAGACGATGAATTTAACAACTATAGTAAGATATTTGATTTCTTGTCTATTAACTTCATATTCCGTACAGCTAAAATACACACACACAAACATATCAATCCTACTTTGAATTGTGGAATAACTAGCGCTATCTATGACAGAAAACTAACACCATGCTGATTTACATTAGATCAACACCAATCCATGACGGAAAAACTGCAACCAAAAAGCCAAGCAAATAATGAAAAAAATATGCATTTCAATAAAGGAACTAGGGAAGGTGCAAGAACCCATGAAGCAAACCAAATAGCACGCACTGTGAAAAAAATATCAAAAGAGAATAAGAGATAAGGATTTGCAAGAAATTATTTTACAGATGCATGAAACCTCTACTAATAAAACTCCAACTCCATAACTAAACGTGATGAGTTGCTACACTACATGTTTATGACACATAAAAAGGTATCTTCACAAATTAAAAGTAATAAGGTCGAGTGACTAACTCTTACAACATCTTGCGAAAGAATATGCCATCTTTCACAGCCCCCAAGCAGTCAGTAAGTATTTACCTACATGAATTAAGGCCAAAGGAACCTTTTAGTCAGTCAGCTGGATATTTCACCATTGCTTCCTTTCAAACTCGAAGAGTCCGCAACATTCTGCTTTACACCAAGATGCAATGTCGTGTTGCCTGGAACAAATCCGTTGCCAATAAAAGGTTGATCAAATTTCAAATTTGTTCCAGACCCAAGAATGCCACCATACCCCCAAGATCCTACACCACTACCTACCATTCCAATCCTACCCCCGATATACGCTAAGTTTGGAACAGCACTAGCATAAGGCACCTGGCATGCCTGAGGGCCTGCCATCATTGGCCCGTACCAGAAGTTCCTAGAAGCATCAGACGGAATCGCATACCCGTTCCCCCCATAACCACCCATAGGGTACCAGCAACCGTAAGCATTAGACCCATATGCATATACACCATCACTACTATACCACGGCAAAGGAGCAAACCCCGGAAGCATGTTCCTAGGACTGTAAGGAGGAAAACTTTTAGGAACTCCTCTTTCACTCTTACTTCTCAATTTACTAAAACCATCATACCCATGGTTCCCCTCTTTGGGAACAGCCCTCTTGACCTCCACCTGTCTACCATTCAAGTCATGAAAACTCCTCACCATAACACTTTGAACCGATTCCTCGGAATCAAACGTGATGAACCCAAACCCCCTGGGCCGGTGAGTAACACTGTCCTGCATCACCACAACGTCAGTTATCCGACCAAACCTCTCAAAGTATTGCTTAAACTCCTCCTCAGATATACCAGCAGGTAAACCCCCTACAAAAATCTTTTTAGTCCTAACGTTGGTGTCACTGCTACAGTCACAACTACTATTATAGTTACCTCCCCCTCTATTGTGTGACTGGTTTTGGTGTTGCTGTTGTTCACTCCTGGGAATTGCTTTCTTCACTTCTACCTATAAACGACAAGAAAACATGACTGACCAAATCAAACACATTAACCACATAACAACACAACGAAATTCAGTTCACGACGGTTTCAGTTTCTTGAAATTTCAATAAAATAGCGTGTCTCGAAAGAGAGGGAAAAAGACTAACCGTTCTTCCGAGAATGACATGCGTGTCTTGGAGAGCTTGATCGGCGGCAGAGAGGTCGGAGAAGGTGACGAAGCCGAAACCTCTAGGGCATCGGGTGCTGTGGTCTACTGAGATTGTGGAGTCCAAAACGGCGCCGTACTTGGCGAAGTGAATTTTGAGAACATCTTCGGTGGTTTCACGAGAAATGCCCCCAATGAACAGCTTCGCTCTATCGGAATCCATCTTCATATTCATTCTACTCTACTGTACACAATCCCTAAATCCCCAATTCAATCACAAAAACCCCTTTCTCTGTTTCCTTTTCTCGCGACACTAAACTAAACCCCTTTACGTCATTGTCCATTAAATGGATTTCCTTTATGGGCCCAAAAGCCCGTTTTCCCTTTTACAACCCGTCTATGGCCCAAACTCAAGGAATATTTAAACTAATTTCAAATATATATTCTATCTAAACTTTCAATATCTTCTTTTGTTTTCGATAAACCCAACTAAATATCAAAATCAAATTTTAAGGTGAATAAATAGAACATTAAATCAATATCTAATTTTAAGGTGTATAAATAGAACATTAAATTAATATGTAATTTATAATGATATTAGTTTATTAAATTACATGTTTTTAAAAATAAAAAACTATAACTTATATCAGAGATATTCCGATAATTTCTCCATCAGATCTTAAATAACAGCCAAGTTGTAAATACTGCAATGACCTTCTGATTTTTTATTCATAAAATTTATTCACAAAGAAAACATGACCTACAGTCCTTAGTCTCACTTTCCATTAAATTTTTCATTAACTAAATTTAAATTCAAATATTTTCAAATGAATAAGGAAAAACTTATGAGTGATAACAACGTCTACTATTTTATGTTATTGTAAACTGAAACAATTATCTTGAAAAATATTCTGTAAAATTATTATTAGATGAAGGGTTTTTTTAAAACAAAAGCGTTTTAGAGTTGTAATCACTTTGACTTGGACATATAACGTATCCTAAGAGAATTTTATGTTTTTCAAATATATTTTAAACTTTTTGTTTCAATTTTTTTAAAATATTGACTACTTATCTCTTTTTGTTTCTTTTAACTTTATCAGTAGTCTTAATTTTCTTTAACTACTTATCTCTTGATACATTTTTTATTCTTAATTTATAATTAATTATTAACAAAAACGTCAAAAGAATGAAAATCTTTTTGTATTATAATATAAATTATTTCTAAAATTTTAAAATAAAACTTATATATTCAAAATATTGTTATTATAAACTTTTTCGTAAAAAAGACGTAAGTTAGATTCGTTTCGATTTAACACTACTTAGTACACATTTACTTGCATTTGTAATTGGTGTATCTTTAATAAAATGTTATTACTTTTATATATAGTTCTAATTGTTAGATTTGTACATTAAACAGAAAAAGAATACAAGTTCTCTTTTGTAGTTTAAAAATGAAAAAAAAATCATAATGAAAATATAAGTCAACATCTCCTTAGTATTTTTTGTATTCTGTTTTTTCTCATTTTATTTTATCGTATTTTCTATAACATTTATTGAAGTTTTTTTACTTTTTTTGTGGTTCTTTTTTACCTATCACCTAATTTAAAATAAATAGTAATCGAACATTTTTCCGAATAAACACGGATAAAAAATATTTTCTACTAAAAAACATATTCTTATTTCTTTAATTAAATACATTGTTTGTAAAAATCAATTGGTAATGTAATAATTATTATTGATGAAAGTAATTTAAAAATTAAAATTACTCCAATCTGATTTAATAATAACCACGAAATGACTATAATTCAGTATCTCTTTGAAAAATAAAATATACTGAGTGATCAAAGCATTCAACAGTGATTGATTTGGGTCTTCTTTCTATGTGCTATGATTGACGCACTCTTTTTATGGTAGACTTTTAATATAACTTAAATTTTAACAATTATAGAAATTATAAAATAAATAACTTTTTTTCTTAAGTTGTAAATATAATTAATTTATTAAATTTGAATAATATTCGTAATCGTGTTTTATTTATTTTCTAAATCTTATATTATTAATTTCATAATAATCGGCACAATCCCATATTTTTCCTGATATGATCAATATTTCAGTAATTAAATTCGGAGACCTTTTCAAACGACTGCTTTGTTAGTTTTATACTTTGAATAATTCCTATTTTAAAATAATTAAAAAAAAAATTATGGTTACCTTCAATTTAATTAATATAAAAAAAATTCACTGACTATAATATCAGTAAGATTAATCGAAAAATGTCTATAATGTATAATTTGTTGTCTTCAATGTTTACCAAAATATTTCAATAAAATAATAAAGAAACTTTAGAGTATTAGTGTATAAAAGATTCATCAACAACTCTTCCCAAAGATATATTTCAATAAAACAATAAATAAATTTAAGACTATAAGAAAACATATATTATGAGTAGGGCCTAATATAATAATGATATGAACGGGACCAAAAACAACGTAAGAATGATATGAACAGAACAAAAACCGATATCAAAATATATTATGAGAAGGGATTAATCTAATTAGGATATGTATTGAAATAATCCAAAAGCAAATAATGCACGACACACCATAGGACTCAACCTCACAATCAAATCAAATTTGGGTTTTTACTGTACTATTGCGGTGTGCGTAACTCGAACCCCAATTAATTAAGGTTAGAGCTTTAAACACCACTCAATCAATATAAGGAGTTGGTCAAACACAAAGCAGTAATATTATCAAAATACGCTCTGCAAATCATTACCGAACTCCTTCTCAAAAGTGATCAGAACAAACAGCACGTAAAAGAAAACAGCAAAAATAAACGAATAAGCAAAATGAAAACGTAATTGAGGAATGTATAAAAGGGGCAGAGCTCATATTCTATGGGTGTAAACGTGTCTGTCATGCCATGGCGTTAGCATTCAGAACGAGGAATTATTTTATAATCATCGCAGCCGACCCCTTAACACTTCCGATCGATATAAGAACAAAATAACTATCCTATATAGGAAAGAGACACAGATCTTCTAATAAACAGAACACACTGCAAAAGAAGAATTGAAACTACGAGTTTGCTTAAGCATCGCTACACGTGGTGAACAAAAACACATGAGATGAAATCACAAGAGAAAAAGATACAGAAGATGCAAAAAGTACAAATTCAAACGCCGCGTTCGGATCCAAGTTGGAGATAACTCCCAATCTGAAACTTCAGTGACGAGGGATGGGTATTTAAAGCTGATACTGCCACGCCACGCCGCTCAAAACCCTAAACCTTAACGAACCCGCTATCTTTTAGGAGTTGAAATAACAGAAGCCCAATAAAAAGCAGGTTTTTAGCTATTCCCATTTATGGGCTTGGCTTAGGTGGAGAACTAGTAGATTACTTTTCGTAACCCTATTTTATGTATACACGATCCTTTTCGGAATGGGTGTTGTTGACCCATCTAGACCGGATATGATAGACGTTAGCAAATTCTCTTTTTTATTTTTTTTTCCTTCAAAAATATCTTATTTTTAAAATATATTTTTCCAAAATAATTTTACTAACAGGTAAATATTTCAAAAATTATTTTTTAAATATCAAAGAACGATAATCTTTGTTCAAAAATATTATAACATTCGGGTTACACTATTGCCCAGTTTGTAATTTGTGTAATTTTCACAGTGATTTACATTCAATTACGAAACATGGAGCTTAAATGTATAAGAGACCAGACATCAAAATTATTAGAATATAACGTTATATAATATAAAGCTAGAAATTCTTACATGATTAATAGGAATTTGTCTATATATATATATATATATATATATATATATATGTGTGTGTGTGTGTGTGTCTCCAATACCTACGAATATAGTTATCAGGATTGTGTGAAGAAAAATATACCTATAATTGAGAGACGTGCATTGCCATTTAGGTGAGAATTTTTTTTTTCATAATTTAATCATTAGACTATTATTAAATATGAGCACCTTGATTCATCTCAATGTTAACCAAGTCAAGAGTCGGATTAACTTGGTGAAGAACCTAGTGAAATGAAGTGAAAAGTTTGAACTTATCTTAAATGTTAATCTGGTGAAAAGTTTGGTCAATCAGAGAGGTTCATCTACCTTAACTGTCAACCAAGTAAATAATCAATCTATCATTATGACTACCTTATACATATTATACTAATTTAAATTTTATAGATGTAAAATTTGTTCTATTGCCAATGTTTGATATATCTTTATTGAGTCTTTTGCATTTTATGTTTGTGAATGAGAGATTATGCATCATCATAGAAACTATTTCAATCTGAATTATATAAATGTAAAATTATTGTGTGTTTTATTAGTATTTGATTACTTACTTTTTTTAGATCTGTACACATTATATATGATCGAGTCAAAGGGATAATGTACTCTCATAAAATGATATTTGTATATCTGAGAGTCCTCTTAACTATATGTCAATATAGCATGTTATTAAGGCACTATTTGGAGATAAAGTATTCATATAATTTAAATATGTGGATTGTAATATGAAGAAGATTTTTTTCTAAAAAATTATTCACGAAACCATTATTCAACACGCAGAAAAGATGATGACTTTTTTTTAATACTCTAACTAGGATCACAAATTATTTTAGAAACCCTTACTAGAATAATTTTTAATACCCTAACTAGTTTTATTGTTACATGTGAATCAAAGTGGTTGTTGAACCTTGACAGTTACGACATACCATACATAATACATACCAAACGTGATATTTATGAAGTATACAGTGACCAAAAAATACTATATTAAATAATCGTCATTACGTTTCTTAATGAAGCTAACAAATAATTCACTAATGGAAAGTACTTTTGACCAACACTGTAGACAGTCAAGATACAGATGCATGTCATATAATGTGATAATTATTATATGCTAACTTACATTTTACCGTTCTAAATACCATTTTTACAAAAATAACACTTGAAAATACGTTAATGTATGCGTTGTTGATCGCCTTATTTTTTAACATTTTCAAAGTGTGTTTGTTATCATTTATTTTTTTATTATTTTATGGCTGATAAAAAGTAGTTTATTATTATTTTCTACGGTTTCAAGATTAGATAATCTTTTATGTCAAATATAACGTGAACCTGTAACGTTTCTTGCTTGTTTCTTTGTTTATGAGTTAAAGTAATCTACAAGTCATCCCTCTTTACAAGAGAATCAGTGTTTTTTAATTGATAAATCGAGAAACTCGTGACATACATAAAACAGAATCCCCTTTCAGAAGGTGACCCAAACAAGAGTTTCATATATAACACAGATAGCAATAGCAATATCTGATACACACCATGGAGCACACCAGGTACAACACCAGAAACAAATATACCCTTCATAATGATGTTTATATTGAAAGAAGAGTAAGCATACCCTTCTCATGGGAATCCAAGCCTGGTCTCTCCAAAATCACACATCAGAACAATGAGATAAGGTGCAGTAACATAGTGTTGCAACCTCCTCCGTGTTCATCATCTAGGGCTGCACATAATAAACAGCAAATTCCAGTTGAGGTCATTGAGGTTCCTAATTTTATTTTTTGTTCAGCTCACCCTTTTTTTATGAGAAATAGAGAGAGTCAAGTGGGAGATCCTTTTGTTGAAGCTTATAAGAAATGCACAGAAAGCCCTAAGGACTCATTCATGCGTAAACAACCTAGCAAACACAGTAAGAGCAGTGGATCGCGACCTAACAGAATGAAGTATATGGATATTTTTTCTTGTAAGTTTTCCAGCAGTGATGTTATGAGCACTGTTCAATTTCGTTGCAGAGGTTATGAGTGTAATTAAGGGATTTAAAGTACATATATCTTTATGTTGATTTTTTTTTGTTTTTGTATTAATAAATGTTCTAAATTATTGGGACATTGGTTTCAGTTGAAATGGACCATTTTCATGGCTTTATTATTTATGTTTAAGTTGAGTTAAGGATGATAACAATTTCAAGAAACATATTTTTTTTATAGAAGTTTTTAGAAGGAGGTAGTATGTAAATCTTCTATTTTTATTGTTTTACATATTACCTCATTTAAACAAGTTACAGATATACGAGAATTGTGATAAAGACACGTAGAGAAAAACAAAAGTAGTAACATTTAAAAAAAAATGAAAAAATATAGTTTTATAATAAAATATTTAACATTTTATATGTGAAGGGATTTTATATTTTGACAATAAGTTACAAACTATAAGAATATTCTTAATTATTTTATCTCACTAGGTAGATTTTATTATTATAATATTAAATGAAGTATAATTTAGGTTTTGTTTTCAACATTTATTTATTAAGATAAAAACAATTTTAATGATATCACATTTTTAATGTAAGAATAAATTTAATTACTTATACTTTATTAAAAATATTTTAGGTATAATTATTAAATTATTTTTTTACCGATCACTTTAAAGATTTATCTTTTAGGAACTAATCATTCAAGTCTTAATTGAATTGAGATCAAAATACAAAAAATTAAATTTAAATTAAGAAAAGAGCAACCATTACAAGCTACACGGTAAATGAAAATATAACAGTAAAACGAGTACACATAATTATAAGAAAAATAACAAGATTATAAAAGACAAAAATATAACACTATATCAATATATCGATATATCAATATTTTAAAGTAATCAAGTAAGGGAATGAAATAGTTACTATATGTAAACTATTATATTCTACCACATACAATTTCTATTTATTATAACCTCTAAAAATTTATATGACCCACTATTATAACCTATTAAAACAAGTTTTTTTTTTAGAGATACACCTATCAAAATAGACAATGATAGTTATTGGAATCTTATTTGTCATCTATCTCCAAACTTTTAATTTTGTATACTCAAAAATCTCATTTCAAATATTATTAGCTTTGTTAAGTAATCAAACTTAGGATAAATGTTGCATAATATTGTTGTGCATTGCTGATATTAATTATATCAACCTATTATTATTTAATATTTTATATTAAAAAGTAGATGTTCGATTAATTTTTCTGCCTTTTCACACCAGACACATAAATTGTCAGTAAAATGTACTTTTATTTATCTTATGTTATCTTTTATTGACATCGTATTCAATCTTGTTCTCAAAATAAAACAAAGTATTTGGAATTGACTTTATTTTCCAAATTCTGTGAAGAAAAGAATGGCCATCCCCTTTTAAATTATCTTAAAGAATTTAGAATTGTCTTTATTTTTTAAATTGCATAAAGAAAAGAATGATCATCCCTTCTAAATTATTTTGGAGAATTTTATAAGTTGAGCTAATCATATAATTTCCAAATTCATCTCTTTTAACATATTTATATAATATACACTTGTTAAAATAAAATAATAACATATCAAGAAATGTCAAGTGCTCAAAAACCATTCTGAATGAAAGCAAGAACCCATATATGCTGACAGCATCTTTTGCCATTGAAATTACGGAGAAGATCCAAATGTTTAGAATAGTATTCATAAAGCTTCAAAAGACAAAAGTTTCTTAATTAACTCAGAAAAGTCATGGTCTGAAGCAAAAACAAATGGTTGCAAAAATGATTTTGATAACTGTGATATCTTCATATATACCAATACAAAAATGAATGGTCGTGCAAGAATTTTGAAATTAAAATTGAGAAACACCTAATTGATCCAACTCTTCTTTTTCCCAAACAACGTGGAAAATAAAAATAATAAAATATTCACAGTGATAGTAAAATAATATTTTATTTGGCAAACTCTTTCTTGTCCTATCTGGAAAATGTGTTACGAGGCGCTCACTAACCATTTCGTATATTCTTATACTTTTAATCTGAAACATAAACCAACATCTTTATTTGTATTAGTCAGCATCGAAATTCTGTATTTTATACTATTCTACAATAAATATCAATAAAGTATAAAGTAATCTATCATTTATTAGTTGATTAATTATTTCAATGCTGATATGTCTCATTCTCCTATGTATTATAAGCTAGAGAAATTTTCATTTATAACACATCGAACAGAAACATGCATAAAAGTATAAACAATAATTTTTTTTTTGTAAATTAATTGAGTAAAAATCGTTTTCTTATAAATTAATTGAGTAAAAATCGTTTTCTTATAAATTAATTGAGTGAAAATATCTTATAGTTCACGAAAAATAGTAACTTTAGATTTATTCAATGAAGTAAAAAATCCATAAAATAAAAAAAAAAAGTTCAAAAGTGCAAGTCTAAAAATATAAATCAAATTATCAATAAAATTAGGAATATCTTTTATTCAAACATAAAAATAAAAACATTAGATAAAATGTAATTACACATCTTAACAGTCTCTACATGTGAACTCATTTTGCTTTCTGATTAATTTATTCACTTTCCGTGATCATTATTAAGTTTCTGATTATCTTCAAAGCAACATATTTATGAATTATAGAATCAAAATCAATTCATCTTATGATATAATTAATATTAAGCATAATAGATTCACATTCAACAAAAACAAATAGTTTATTACTCTCTCTAGATAATTCTTGAAGTTTAGAGACCTCTTTTACATGTGCTATGTTTCTTATAAAAGAAAATACACTTCCCTTGTATATAAATTTTTCCTTGTGATTAGTTTGATTTTTCTTATTTTCTTTTTCATAAACTGACAAGTTCAACCTCTCACTCTCTTTTATTAATAATTTTTTTTCTTAAACACACATGATCAACAATTCATTAAGAGACCATTTATATGTTATGTAAGATATATTAAACATGAGATATTAATAATATAGACTACAAAAAAATATAATATATCAAGAAAGAATTCCAGATATAACCTCTAAGTAGACAATGTTTCACTCTTTTAAAATCTTATAATGGTCACCATTCAATTTAGGAATACACATTTGATATAAAAATACTTATAAATTAAGAAATTATAATATTAAATATAGCACATACTCATTATCATTTGAGATTAAAAAAAATATCCATAAACATGACTTAGTTTATCGAATATAGTGATATAAAATTTATGGGAGTCAAAATTTGAGTATTATAGTTTTATGTATGTGATTTTTTTTCTCCACGGTCTAATAAATTATCAAAACTATTTATGTTTCGACGCATTAATTATTCCATAACATTTTCTTTTGAGTAGCTTTTTCATGTTATGAAAAAGGTCTTCTTCCAAAATGCAAAAAAATGTGGTTAGAAAATATGTAACATTGCAATACTTTAGTGAATTAATTACGAAAATCCCATCCAAACACTTAGACATTCAATCTTTTAGGTGATAATATATTTTAGACTCCTCTTCTACAAGTTAACCATCTACTATTTGTTTTATACCGTTCTTAGCGTTACCTTTTTTGACTGGCGCATGTCCTAATACTTGGTCTTCTTTTTCTAGATCTACCATCTCTTGCAAATGTCGTTTTTTCAAAGCCAAAAAAAGCTAATTGTCTATTCTCGCATTTAATACTTCCTTGTGATACCATGTTTGCTAAGATGTATTATATATATAATGGAATAAATACAAAGCATAGAATCAAAGTTTGTTAGGATCATATATATAAATTAATGTGCAACGTTCTTCCTCTTTCCACCAACTTTATACAACATGGATCAACCAATAACTCATTCTCCGGGAAGGATACCCTTTTCGTGGGAAAGAAAACCGGGTATACGGAAAGTTACTGTTGCTGAAACTTTTGAAAGAGAACACAAGTTTGTGCACAAGCTACAACCCCCTCCTCCGTACACAAGTTTCCAAAGAAATTGTGATCATGCTTTTCAAATTCCACTTCCTCCTTGTACTTTTCAGCCTCATTATAAAGGCCCCATTGGAATGCAAGACCATGATCCATTTCTTGAGGCTTATAAAAAAATGCACCAAGAGTAGCAAAAGTGTGGAGCGGAACAAAAAGCTACAGATTAAAACTAGCATCGATCATTTGGTCAGAATCTCTTACTTGTGCCCAAAAAATGTAGATAAACATTGACGTGTACGACCTTTTGGATTTAAATATAATAATCCATGTTGTGTCGGGCATCCTCCTCTGCCAAAACCAATTATATATTATCATCGATGAATAAATATAATAAATGATTTTGATACATAATGAATTATATGTAACACAAAATTGATTATATAATTTTTTTCTTCATATTTTTTATAATTTTGAGAATAAAAATTAAATGTTAATTTTTTTCAATTAATATATATATATATATATATATATATATATAAATTTTGTGCTTGCATCTCATTTTTGTTAAACAGTAAATTTGCGTTCTTTCATCCGCTAAAGCAAAGAAACATCTAAGGCTTAACCTAATTGAATTGATATAAGAAAAAACTAGTAGGAAAATTAGTTAGTACTATATTTTGCTCTGTTCTCTATAAAGCATGATATCTATCTTGGACTTGGAGAATTGATGGGCTCAGGGCTGGGTTTGAATGTTTGATTTTTTTGTTTGTGCGCCGTTAAGAGATTCTGATGTCGTATGGATTCTTCTACAATTTAAATGATCTGGTTAACATAAATTATGATATTAAATCAAAAATTGAGTTTAAACTTTATTTATTCTTGTAAAATCAGTTTTTAAAAGAAAGTTTATTTTCACTTATATATCCTAAATTAATATTATTTAATTAAGTAAAATTTAAATTTAATAAAGAGATCATAATATAAAAGAATATTTGAGCAAGTTACTCAAACAGTGTATAATTTAGAGTAAAATAATAACTATTACTGTATCTGTAATATTAAAAAAATATGAATGAGAGTAAGTATTTGATTCCTCATCTCCCATAATTGTTCATATTCTAACCTACAACAATAATATTTTATTTTTAATTTATTTTTTCATTTCAAGTGAAACCTAATTTTTATGCCTATTAGGCACGTTTTTAATAGTCAGTGCTGACTTTTATTTAATACATCAAAGCAATGCACAATGGAATTCTATTTCAGTGTATTTTTGGTTGGTTAAATAAAAAAAAGAAAAAAAAAAACAAGTAATGACTCTGACCCAACACTGTGGGATTAAAATGCAAAAAATGATTTCAAAGCGAAATAGCATGTCGTAGTTTAAAATAACTACTTGATAGAATGTTCACTAGTTGAATGTTTGATTAGTATATATCCTTTTAATAATTTTGTATTGAATAATTTAATTCATGTTTTAATTAAATATCTTAATTTAATATTTTATTATCAAACGGTGAGAGAAAAAGGGTTATGAGAAAAAAAAAAGAGTGGTGCAAAGTTCTTTTTTTGTTGGAATATTTATTTGAAATTAGATTGGTGAGGTGGAATTGGAAGAAAAACATGGTAAGTTAAACGTCTCAATCATGTACCTATAAAAGTACTGCACACTCGTAGGCTTGCCTCGTTTTGTAAATGCGGCGTTGAGCCCCACATTTGAACCCAAACCGCTTCTTTAAAATGGAAAGGAGAATGGCTCGATGACAGTGCCATGGTGGGTGGAGAGATCATCATTTTGCCCCCACAACACAAATTTTAATAGTCACCCATGTTGGGTGAAAAAAATTACTCTGTAAAATTCTTTTTTTCTCGTGCTACTATTATTTAATTATTACATTATTTAGGATCATCCTATCATTTTAATCATGTTGGACATAGCTCTAACTCGCTTTGTAATCTATCATTATTATATTATTTAGGATCATACTCTTAACTTTGTCTTTGATTATGCATGTGTTAAATACATACTTTAAAACTAGTATGTATTGTAAATAAAAATTATCTGAATTTTAAAACTCTACATGCACAGGTTATTTAATCCCAAGGCAGAAAGTGGAGCCAAATGATTCAAAGTCATGACTATGCAGGATTAATTAAAAAAAAAACGTGAGCATACACCATTGGGGATCAAAAAATGGAACGAAAAACTAAAGAAATCATCAAAAACTAATTCCAGTGGGAGTTGAAAGGCAATGTTTTAAGAAGGAAGGGTGAGAATTAGGAGTTATTACAGTTATCATCGAAATGAATTAAACTTAAAAGTTGGCGCAGAGTAAGGTTGAATCATCTCTGCTACAAAGTCCTGGGTCATGTGTTCCAAAAGCGCGTCCGCAATCTCAACGCAAATATGTCTCACTTGAGGCTTAAACTCACTCCATTCATCCAAACTCAGTAATTCGGTTATTCCATTTTTCTCATCTCCGCCCAATTCCCTTCTCCTCAACCATATTACCTTCCCCAACTCCTCACCTCCCCTTGATTCTTTCAAACATTGCTGTTCCCTACATTGTTTTCTCCAAACATTTACACTAATTTCTCTCATGCAATAAAACACCAGCTGCTTTAGCCTATGCAAAAATGTTTTCGATTTCAACACCTGGCAAACGTTTGCGTTTGCCCCAAGGAGCTCTCCCAACTCCTTCCTACACTTTTCTCTCTTCGCTGACTGAATAACCGAACTCCACAGAGCCACCGATAACACCGAATCCTCCTCCATTTTCTTCGGTACAAAGACGCAGCAATTGCTCCTTCTCTGCTTCAACGTCGCCTCCGTTATCGAAACTGCTACATTATTACTACATCATTATAAAACTGATACTTCCAATAAACTAATTTTGAACACACTTTATAACAACCCACCAAACTTACTACTACTCCAACAATCTGGAACAGCCTCTCCTTCTAAGCATCTCCGCTCGAGCTTTTCATTGTCGGTAGTCTGCTCGCTTTGTTCGTAACAGTAACAAAACTAATCAATACACTTTTTTTTTTTTTTTCAATTAACACCAATTGATAAAGTATTTTTATGTTTCTCCACAAATCGAGTAATAAAACTATGCATTAAAGATTATCATAAATTACAGAAGTGAAATCCACATTCTGGTTGAATAACAGTGTAGTAGTATCAAAAGGGTGCATCAGAATCTGAGCTCATACCTCTCTGGTACTGCAATATTTGAACCGTGGCAAGTGTTCGGAGAAAACAAAGCTTTGTCTTTCTGTGGCGACACCGAGGGTCTGTCTTCGTCAATGTCCGAGCACGAGAGGTACACGGTCGAGTTGGTGGCTGTTGAGAACGAGAACCGATCTGTGTCTTCAATGGTTTGATCACTGCTTTCGGCTTCAGCAAGGACACTATCATGAATATGTTGGTTTATGATGGGAGAGTTCCTGACTACAATACAGCTATGGTTGTGGAAAACAAACTTCTTGTGTAGAGTAGTTAGAACTTTGGAAAATTGGAATAAAGGCTCTCTCTTTTTGTTCTTGCCCGATTCTCCATTGGTTGAGTACCCTTTTTCTAGAAGGTAAAGCTCTAGGACGAAAGGGTCTTGTTGCTCCTTTAGAAATTCTCCAAGTCTTTTCCCTGATTTGGGTTTTGGTGAAGCCATAGAAAAGGATGGGAATTGGAACGGTGAAACTGGGTGGGCATATAAGAAGATGTGATATTAATTGGGGACGTGATAAAGGGCAGAGCAATAAATATAAATAGACAACATATCTGACAGAGTTTAGGACAGTGTGGTAGCAGAGTTTGGGAGTTACGTGATCCCAATCTCTATGGATGTATTTTACCTACCTCTTCTTCTGTCACCTGCTTCTTCCAACTTCAAAATAAACTGCAAATTCCCTATTGCCTGTGCTGGACATTTTGAACTGAAGTCTATTCCAAGCAATTTAAATAATGAACGTGAATTCCTCGTAAATACCCTCCACTGCCTTCTCCCGTCCTTTCCTTTTCTTTCATTAACACCATAATTTAAACTTTGAATTTTAAATATCTGATCAAATTAAAAGTTTTCTAGGTTTTGTATTTAACTACTTGTCGTCTGAAGGCAGATCATCATAGTATTCAAATTCTTATGACTCAAAACTAAAATGTTTCATGAAATGTTGAATGAAAACATTTGAGTTCAAGACAGTTATTCTGGTACAACATGGAAAAAAAAAAGGTTAAATTGATCCTTCTCCATTTTATTTTCATATTTTTTGTTTTAATGTGAATAGTATCAGGAAGAATTTTCTTTATGATAGTAAAGAAAAAAGTAAGTGTGAAGTTTAATTATTTAATCTTGAAAAAGTTGACTGTGGTAATAGAATCCAGATGTATCTTACCTTCAGTAATTTGTATCTTTTATTTATTTTCAAATTCGTATAAAGTGTGTTTCTGATAAAAAAAAAAAAACGTATAAAGTGTTATGTTGTTCTAGTTTAAAAAAAAAAAAAGTGTAGCACTTTATAAAATGGCTTCCATAATGCTTCGTTGAACTTATGGAAAGATAAAACGGACACTTAAGAAACATTTTGAAAACCCTACACCTTGGGAAATCAAAAAATATTTTTATAATAATCTTATAAGATCGATTTATGCTGGCATTAAAGAAGTAAACATATTTTTATAAAAAATGTTATAAATATACTTTTTGGTATTGTGTTCATAGAATATTGTTAAAGATTTTTTTTATGAAACGTCAATAAATAGAAAGAAAAAATAGTCTTCAATGCTTAACAATCATCAAAGTAAAATTTAAATGACTACAATTACAAGAGTTGAAACCAATTCTTAAGAAGAAAACCAACCAACTACAAACTAAAAATGAATACTACAGTGTATATATATATATAATGTAATTTATTACGCATAAATTAATTATGTGATATCATTTTAAGAAAGACCAATGTATGATAAAAAATAATAATAAAGTTTTTGTTTTTTTACGTTGAATTTAAATATTTTGTTAAATCCTTTAAAGTTATATATTAAAAAAAATTCAACAACCTCAAATCATTTCACAACAATTATAAAAAGAAAACAATATCGTTTAACCATAAAGTGAGATGGAGTGAAAACTCAAAGAAAAATGTCACATTAAGTTTAAAAAGGATGGAGGCAGTAGAATTAGGACCACAAATATCGTTATTGTTGGAACCAGAAGTTGGAGCATGGTTGAGAAGGAGTTTGTAGTAAAAGTAGTTAGAATTGATCCAGTGGTAAGTGTTTCAAGAAAAAAAGTATTTCTTATGATTTGAGTGACTTTTCTTGTAAGAGCATTTGAATTACTTGTTGATCTTAAGACACATCATATAGATATCTAATAAACCTCCTTTATCATAATCAATAAATGAATCAAATTTCTTTGATAAACTACTATTTTATAGTATATATGAGGGCTTGTCATGTTGTCATATATTGTTACAATAGTTGAGATTATTTTGTGGAGATTATGTTGAAACTTATCCCGTATAAATCTCAAATAAATAGTTTAGAATTCGATTTAGGATCAATTCAATTTTAAGACAAAGACTAATCATAAGTTAAAGGACACATAACCTTAAGATAGAAGAGCAAAGAGGAAATATCAGAAATGAAAGAGCGAATATAAAAAATATCAAAAATAGATAAGGATTAGAGAATAATAATAAAAAAAATTCTTAACATCTTAATGTATAGAGAGTTTTATATAATTATTGACAAGGTCGATGACTGAAAAAATATAGCAACCTATGTATCTTGATTGAAAGGGATTTATCAATAGTCTCTTTTTGTTCCTCCATAGTTGAAAATGTAAAATTTTAATACAATTATTCTCTAATATAAATTTAAAATTATTAATTAAACATGTATATTTGTAATTACGGCCATCCTAGGATGGTAAAAGTTACAGAAACAACTGTGATTTAAACCTTTAATTAACCTCTATAGACTCATTTTGAAAAAATGCAGCAAGAGTATAACAAAATACATTTTATACAAACAAATAAAATAGTAAATTCAAATTAAAACTAAAAATTTTGAACCTAAAAAAATATATAAATAAGATAAAAAAAAAAAAGTAGACAGAGTGACGAATTAACTCAAAAATTGCTTTTAATCCGTTTTTAGATAAGTATAACAGGATAAGTTAGCAACCAACCTTAAAAAAAAAAAAAATTCAGACGGATACACTCAATATGTCCAACCCATTTCACCACCCTTAAAAAGAAAACATTAATTCATAACCAAAAGTCATATTAAAAAAGATGTCGGAGGCTAGGTGCATCCTTCTAAAATGTAGTGATGGCGATAATATTAGATGATCTATACTGTTAAATTCTATGTATTAATTTTGATAAAGTTAAGTTAGAAATAATTTATTTTGACAGGATTGATTTAAAATTTCATTTATGATTAAATACAACATTGTAAAAGTGAATTGAGAATATTTTTATCAATACATAAAATATAAATAAGTTTTTACAAGTCATATTTTAGTGCTGTAAACTTAATTCAGTCAAATAAAAAATTAACTCTGTCCTGGGAAATTTTATAACAAATTATATATGTATTTTACCGGGTATCATAATTTGAGCTTAATCTAATGTAATTTAAAAGCCAAATTTAGATGCTGTGCAATTCAAAACCAATTCTTATAAATGTTACAAGTTTTCAGCTCAACTAATTTGGGTATTTTGGAGTTTAACTCTAGAGACACGATCTCCTCATAATATTTCATGACAATGAAAGATTTAATTACAAATATGGTGACTCAAGAGACACGATGCATGCAATGTAACCAAAATTATCAATCATATTTGTGATTCACTATCTTTCATATGATCACTATCCAAACAAGCATTTACTAGTCATTTGCATGTCACACAATATTCTTAATGATTGATATGTGAGGACACAAAGGGATTAGTTTAATTATGGATAGGTATCACTTACCTTTCTAGCACTTCTGTAATTTGTGCGAAAAATATTATGGAAAAAGACAAATGGTACGAACCAAAGTATTCTATAGGAAAAGATCCAAAAAAAGTAAAGTAATGGTGGGAACATAGAAAAGTTAGATGACAAATGCTATTGAAATGACATTTTTGTTTGATTGAACGACTCTCACTTATATGCGGAATTAGGTTTGATTATACAAGACACCATGATTAAAGGCAAGGCAATTATCATTAAAGCTACATGGGCGCATTTTCTAGAAGCAATACAACATTTTAATTGAGACTCTCTGTGCAACATTCGTTAATCTTCGAATGTTTAATTACTATAATGTTTTGCACAGGGAAAAAGATATCATGATTTTTTAATATTATAAAAATTGTTATTGAGCTATAGGCTATTTTAATTTTCTAGAAACCAACACATATTACTACTGATATAGACAATACTGATATAGACAATAAACATGTCCTCCTTATTTTATCAAATCAATAATATATCAGGGCATTTTTTCAGTGTAAGTTACATATCTATGCTATTCAGTTCTTCTTTTTTTTTTTTTTTTTTTTTTTATTTTTTTTTTTTTTTTTTTTTACAATTTCAGTTTGACGGAAAATAAAAAAGGGTTTTAGCCATTGTATGCAGAGGCAAAAAGCTGTTAGCAGTATTATTTTGTTTATCTTGTTTCAAGAACATAATGATATTTTTTTAATCTCAGGTCAACTTTAAAATTAAGCGAATGTAGTTTTAGTTTCTTATTAGCTATGACTGAAAATAAAGAAAATAGATATTTTACTTTTGGAAGCATTAGTATGTAATGAGTTAGAGGTCTATTTAGCAGAAAATATTATTATGAACTTTTATGGAACCAACAACAATTATATTACTACAAATAAAATTAATTTTTGACTTCAATAAATTAAGAGAAATTTGAGGCACCATAGGTGAAACTAGTTTATGATCCAGTAGGCTGACAAAATATGACACCCGAATATTTTATTATCTAATAAACTATAAGAATATATATATATATATATATATTACTATACTACACAGATATTAAGATTTTTTACCCCAACTAGCATATATGTTAATAAATTTTTAGAAAGCAAAATTTTATCTTTATTTATTATAATAATCCAGTTTATTATGTAAATGTTAGAATTTAATTTTTTTAAGATTTTGACGAGATAAATAAATTTAAAAATGTATTTTCGAAAAATGTTTATTAACATATGTGATAGTTACAAGAACAAAAATCAAATTTGGATTAATTGATTGTGAGTTCTCCTATTAAACCAATGTTTATGACTGGTAATTGTTTCTAAATAGTCTTCCTTTTCAAGTGCATTTACGGGTTTCATTAAGGATATAAATAATATTAATTACGATTCTTTATTATATCAACTCATGTAACGTATAAGTGTGTGTAAGTGTTAACAAAGAAAAAGGACAATCAATTTAATTAGATATAAAATTATGACAGCATATTATTACTGGTTAATTATGGATACATTCAATTCAAGGGCTTTTTTTTAACACCGTTTGAACCGGACCAAATAGAGCAACATTAATTTTTATATAATAATTGTATTTGTTATATTCTTTATTGTTGAGTTCAGGTTATAAGTTTTGATACAAGACAAGTTAATAATGTCGCTTATAAATTAGGTATAGTGTCAAAAGTTTATGCTAATGACCACATGTTTTAATATCATATTCTTTATTTTATTTATTTTATTTATTTTATCATCTTCAATGAAATTAAACAAGTTACTTTGAAAAATATATTTTCATCAACTTACTTTAAAGACAGTTAAACTAATTTATAAGCTATTAAATCAAACGCAGTTTAGATATTAAAATGCGTTGCAATCGGGATCACGACGTGGACAGCTATCCGAAAGAATTAATAATAATTTGATTTTGAAAAATTTAGAAAAGAGGAGTCGCCACCATAGTTTATTAGGAAAACCATGAAAAAATCGAAAATAGGATAAGACGGATCTGCGAAAATCAGGTTTCGGGTTTGAGAGTCGGTTACGTGTGTGGAAGGTATTAGAACCCCCACGACGCCCGTCCTATGACAATACCTTTAACTAAATAAGTAAAATGAGTATGATTTTGAAAATGTTTACTTTCCAAGACAAAATGAAAATAAAACAAAGATATTTTTTTTAATTTTTAGAGAGCCCGACAAGGTTTAACCTTGCTCTTATGTATCTCTATCAGGGATACATAATTCTTTGGTAGGAAACTGTTGGCTTGTGTGTTCGATATTTTGAAATTTTTATATTTCGTGTTTTTTGAAAATTTTATATTTTTAGAATTTTATGGTTTGTTAATTTTGAAAAAAATTCAGATTAAAACTCGAACGTCTTTACGAGACAAAATAACTTCGAATTAAACAACGTATGATGCGAGCGATCAATTGAATGTTTAACCGAAATAATTATTTATTATATATTTTAATTTAAAAAAAACAAACGATAATTTCAATTTAAATACCGCATGCGGTCATTTGATATTTAATTGAATTATGTATTTATGAAAATGAGAGAAAAGATAACAAAAAGATCCATAAAAAAAGATATTCAAAAATAAAAGAAATAAAGTAAATGATAAATTTAATTTAATTTTAAGATCTAATAGTAAAAATAATGTGCTTATTTATTAAGGATTGCCAATTTCAAAACTGAAGCAAAAGTAAATAAAGAGAGAAAAAAAACACTTATGCACTTGGTGACAAAAAAAAAAAAGAAA
>Ga0209700_102356_pt1 | contig 38449 bp, 13 predicted proteins | sample SiratroredBW_FD_187528 | JGI IMG/M metagenome (GOLD analysis project Ga0209700, IMG submission 187528) | Root nodule microbial communities of legume samples collected from California, USA - Siratro red BW (SPAdes) (version 2) | ecosystem: Host-associated > Plants > Roots > Nodule | place: USA...
GTGTGTGTGAACGTGAAAATCTCAAGTGAAAATATACATAAACTAATTGAACATTGAAGTTACTTTTACACAACATATTCTAGATAAGGATATATCTTGTTACAAATATGAACGATAATCTAAACATACAGTACAAAATAGTTATCAACTTAAGTTACATAGTTCTTGTTGATATGTTACTAAATCATTATTTCTATTTTTTATCATAACTAAATTTTCTATATATATATATATATATAAGTTATTTAATTATAACTTTAAGAGAATATTTAGATTGAAGTTGAAAAATAAATCAATATAATCCTCTATCTATAATAAATTGTCACATAAGTGACATATAAACTATTTTACGCTATCAATATATCAAGCTCAACAAAACTCCTCAATACATAAGCGACATATAAACTATTTTAGGCATAAATATATCAAACTCAACAGAACTCCTCAATATGAATGACTTGCAAGTTCTGGTAAGATACTATTGGGCAGATTTCTTTTATTAATTTTAAATATCCCAGTTAAAAACTCAATCCAAATTTGGTCTTACCTGAAATATTGACCATTAAACTTTTGGCATAACCTACTTCTATCTTGATGAGATGGGAATCTCCTCATAAAATGTTAAACATGCATGGAAAAATTTAAATTAAATAATAAAAAATAGACAGTCTCTATCTTCAAGTAAATTACTAAAGTGGGGATTAAGCTTGTAAGCATAAGATTATAATGCTGATATCCCATAGTTTAAAGATATTTGAGGTAAGTCAATTATCCTAACTTTGATCTCCTATAGATAAGCAGAAATATTTTTTTCTTTTTATTTAATTTATTTTTATTACTTAAGTTAGTTGACAGATAATTAATCATAAAATATTTTCAGTTGATTTCTTAGCCTATCTCAAAAAAAAATTGAGTCAACCTTTTATGCGTCTCCTTTTTTGACAGTACTGAATTGTCACTCCTAATTTACAATCAAAAGCCAAGTCCAAATTTGATGAATGTTTGAATGTTAACCTTTCTTTCAATATTATCAAAGTCAATACCACCGTCATGTTTAAATAAACTTATCTAAAACCTGACATGTTATAAGAAACATTAATCATTTCACCAATTTATCTCTTATTATAGAATTTTTTGGATTTCTGCTAATTTATGTGAAATATTTATCATTTTTATATAATTAATCACTGCTGAAAATTTTAGCTCAAAGTATTTTCATAGCCAATCATACTTTTAAAAATGTCTATATGAAACAACATGAAAAAAAAAAACTTATATGAAACAAAATAAGTTATTTTAAACACAAAAGAAACAAGTACAAGAACAAAATAATTATATTCAGTTTGTACTAGTCCTACAAATTCTGTGACCCAATTATGACATTACCAATTTTTTTTTCTTTCATTCTTTCATGTTCTTCAAGAGACGGACTGGCAACATTTGGGCCTTGGAACCAAATAATTGGAACAAAAACTAGAAGACTCCTACCGTTCATCTTTTTATTTTTAAATACACTTTTTTGCTAAATATTTTCTAAAGAGGTATCTCCAATCAAATTATTAGAAAAAATAAGAATAAAAATTGAATGATTGAAAATAGTTTAATTTAATTGACTATAAAAAATATATTTTAATTCAATCTTCATGATACCTGCAACATTGTCACAGAATTGAGAGAGTAAAAATATAAAGGGTTGTCTAGTAGGCAAGGGAGTAGACGAGTGAAAATGAGATAGGAGTGTTCTGTTCTGAAAAGAGATATGTAAACAACAAGTATAAATATGTTACTTAAATAAAAGAAAAAAAGGGGAGTGTAATAATAAAAAGGAGAGTGTAAATAGATGAAACCGAAACTAAATAGTAGAAGTCTGAAATTCGGAAAAGAGTCAAGGCCCATTGGAAGCAAAGTAAACAATAATCAGTGAAGGATCTGCAATTGCTGTGTTGAAGGATAGAGGCAGCATGAAAAAGGGATTTGGTCTGAATTAGGTCACCTTTTTAGCTGCCACCCCACCACTAACTAGTAAAATAATTAAAGACATATTAAATTAGTTAATAATTATTTCAAAGATATCAATTTGATTTTTAATTAAATAACACTAATATTTTAACAACAAAAGAATAATGAAATATCTTGTTTTATTAAAAAAATATTTTTTAGGAAAGATGTCAAGGGAACACATCTTCCTTAATGCTGTGGCAGGTTCGTTGTGAACATAGGCCATAACCTTGTGGAATATAGAATGAACACATATTAAAGATTAGTTTTTGTTTTCTTTGTCCTTGTATAAAATGAAAAAAAAAATTAAAACATTTGATTTAAGTGTTAAAGAAAATAAAAAAGCAATTAGTTGAAAAATAAGAGATATTTTCATATACTATATGGATATTTGTAGGTATGCCTAAGATGCTAACAAATTATCGACTTCATTAGTACAAGACTTAGTAATGAAAATGATTTTAATTCAAACCAACATTTAAATTAAATAAGATTAACATGGTTAAGAAAGTAATGATTGATTGAAACAAATGATAATGATTTATTATGAAATAAACTATATTCAATAGATTATTGTTTCTCATAGATGACAAGAACAATTAGATTTTAAGATTATATAATTTTTTCCAAGGTACAATGAAAATCCTAGATTATAAAAACATAAGATATGGTTATAATTTTTAACAAATCAAATAAATAAATAATTTTCTCCTATCTATAATTGAACAAAGATTCCGTTAAAATGTTAATTAAGAAATATATAAATCCAATTACTTGTGTATTTTCGTTCGTACTGTGTAATAGCTCATTTGAAATTTTATAACATTAAATTATATATCTAATAAGTGGATTTACAGTTTCTATTATGAGTAAAATTGTTTTATTCATATAATTTTTTTATTATATAAATATAGTTTAGCAATGGTTCTTGAGTATGTTAATTTATTTTGATTTTCGGAAAATTTTATTGAAAGTGTAAATGAAGTGATGACTATGTTTTTAATTGAATCTGGATTGACCCTAGTTTTAAGATTAGTGAATCGTTATTAATCTTTATCTTATTAAGATATATATTTCTTTTAAGAATTTGCATATCTTGCATATGTAACTAGTTTTATTGTGTCACAAAATAATCTTAAAACTTTTTCTTTAAAAATATAAGGATGACAGATGTTCTCTTGATATTTCATTTTGACTTTGAACTACATCAAATAGATAAGATATAATTTATAACTACATTGAATGAATTTCAAGATATAATTTTTAAATTGTGACATTGAAGAAATGAATGATTTATATGGTGGTTATCGAAAATTGTGTTAAGTAATTTCAGTTCTACATTATTTAAACTAAAGTGATTAATCTATGATTTTAATCAGGTTTTATGTTAATGATATATTACAAATTCTATTAAGTCTTTAACTCATTTTGGTTTGAGATAATTATAGTTGATAACTGTTTATATAATAAGTTTAGTTGAAATTATTGGTATTATATATTGATGATATATTATTTAATAATATCGGTGTAACCTTTTTACATAGAGATTTTATACCTTTTTACATAGAGATGACGTTTAGGGTATTATAAAATTTTTATAAGATAACTATATAAATATGGTCACATATTAAATATGAGATACCAAAATAGATAAAATAGATAAAGGAGACAAAATTTACTTTAAAAAATAACTTTGAAATAACTAAGATACAAAAGATTTTATTTTCATCATTAAGTTTCTATAACTTCTGTCATTATCACAGAGTTTTGTTTTTTTAACAACAATAAGAAATATTTGGACTTATACAAACAATATAAATACATTAAGTCCACTGAATAAATGAATATATATATATATATATATATATATATATATATATATATATTTAGTAAGTCAAATAATTACAAAATATTACAAGCATCTAAGATTGTCTGACCTAATAGTCACAGTCTCTTGTTCATATCACTTAAGAATTGATACTTGTCTAATCCATTATGGAGGTAAAATCAATGCACATTTCTAGACAAACCACAATAAAAAATTTCCAGAAAACACCTCAAAAATTTCTAGAAAATACCTCCTTAAAGCCTATGGTCAATAAAAATTCTACAATTTTGCTATCATCATTGCATCCTTATGGGGACCAGTTTGTCCAAAAAATGATTTGAATTTTGTCTAACTTCAAATCCTGGCTCCGATTAGATACAAAAGCCAATACACTGAGCTCCCACAACCAAAGCCAATACACTGAGCTCCCATAAGTACCAGCAATAACAATATAGTACCAAAGGAAATATTTCCAACAAAAGTTAAATAGATGTAACTGCAATCATTGCAACGAATTGTCACAAGAATGAGAATTGGGCTAAAACTTACATAAGGGAATGACACCACTTTTAACCCAAAATCTTAAGGCATTGGGTTTATGGGCTTTTTTTCGTATATGTTGTTCAACTTTCTCATTTCTATTCAATGTGGGACTTAGACTCATACTTGGATATCTAACACGAATCACTTTAATCCCCTGTCCTTATGTACCCATTAGTGTATCCCTGTTTAATTGATTTGAGATATTCAAGTGGATACAAGACCCATCAGAATATGAAAATTTTGCCTTATTTGTGATCCATGACCAAGCCTTAACTTGAACTAAACTAAAAACCTCCTTAGCATCTATCACATGGTTTCTAAATATACTATTGTTCTTATGTAGTCAAATGGAGCACACTATAACAACCCACATACACTTTCAGATCCTATTTTTATGATTGTTTAAACTTGATAAATAAAATTGGTAAAAGTAACTTTTCATGTTATTATCCCACACATTGGTAATACCAGACAATTTATCGCACCTCTAGCGGATGTTATTTATAAATGCACATTCAAAGAATAAGTGTTATATAGATTCATCTCCTAGACCACACAATATACAAACCTGACTCAACAAGCACATCCATCGTTTGATTAAATTATCTCGTGTGGGTACTTTATTTATCAACACTTTCTATACATGATGTAAGATAAACAGTAAATCTCTAATGTTCCACAAAAGGCTAAGTTAATATATTGGCCAACACAAATTGGATCATGATATTAAATGTATCTTGATATTAAAGTAGTCATAAGAATTCTCTTATATATTTGAATAATGTTAAGATGCCATAGTAAAAGTTACGTTAAATTAGACAAAAGAATACATACTCACTCATATATATAAAAATCTAAGAATTATGAGATCATTAGGTAGCTAAAATTTTATTCTTACCATGATAGATAATAAGTAGCAATTCTTTACTTTTAACAATAATTAAAAGTATAACCAAGTCAAAATTTAATAGTATTAAATGTCTAGTTAGAAAAGATCTCAATAGAGAAATTTCATAGAAAATACAAGGACTAAATTAGTAAAGGGGACTCACCAAATATCTAATACTTAATGGTCATATGAGTATAGTTCCTTATAATATCATAGTTCATTAAAAGTCACGTTTATGAACTATATTCTGTTTACTTCGTATGTTTTTATTGAATGATATTTTTTGCAAAAACAATATATATGTTTATCATTTTATTTTAAATTTGTTTTATGTACAATATTTTAAATTGATTTATAAATAAATTTAGATTAATTAAAAATAGATATGATTAAAAATAAAATTATATATACATTTATGTATAAAATAGAAATGAAAATGATCATTGTAACTTAATCATACTAAGTTGTGATGAAAACTGCAACGATTTCTTGTTACTATATGAGATAGACTAATAAGAGTAAATGACATGTTATTATCCACCTACAGATTCTTGTAATATAAATGTTTAAATTAAATATAAATACTAAAAAAAAAAGTAAAAAAAATAAAAAAATCAACTGTTAATAGTTTATGAATCAATTTTTTTTTTATAATTTAACATAGTGTTTTTAATTGTTATTTTGATATTTTATAGAATTAATCTAAGGGATTTAACTTTGGAGTTCTCCTTCTCATAAAAAAGAGAAAGTTTCACTTTTAATTAAATGAAAGAAGAAATTTCCCTCATCAACTAGTTATTATACATATTTATTATTAATGAATGCATAAGTAATGTGGGATCAACTTAAAAATAATATTTTTGCATTAAAGAAATTTTGAAGAGGATGAACTCTGTATATTTCTTAAATGACAATAACTTTATAAAAATTCACAATTTCATTTTCTGGTTTTGATGTATTAGGTCAATAATGGGATCCTAATTAGTATATTTAAGAATAATTCTAAATCCTTCTACAATACCTTGTACCAATCCTCTCCTTCTGTATGCTAACTATTTAATGTGCTTTATATCTTAAAGACATTAAATGTTTTCCTTTTATTATATTTGATCTTATAAGCTTTTAAGGAAGATTATTAAAAAAATATAGCATTATTCTTGTTTGAACACTTAAGTCTAATCTGTCAAAAAATTGAATACTCCTATTAAGACAATCATAATATTTCCCTTGCAAAAGACTATAACTTGTGAGCTTGAGCTTTATAAATCTACCATAGGCTGATAGGCAAAGGTTTCACCTAAGTACCTATGTTTGTGTTTCATTTTTGAAAGAAAAGAATTCTCCTTTTTCATTGCATCTGCACTGTTATGTTCTTATTTTTCTTTCCAGGTACAATCTAGAGATCATTATGTACCATCCTAAAAAAGAAATGAAAATAGACCAGCAAATAATAACATTATTCATGTGAGTGCAAAAGGAGATGGATTTTATTGAGTGAAATTACCTTCCTAGGAAGTTTATTATTGGATTTCTTATTCAAACAAAAGAGATGTAAAACTAACAGACACCTGTCTAGTACAACTGCAAAATCTTCTACGTGGAATCACATTTTTGGCAAAAGGGAGTTACGTCAGAAACCATATCTCACCTCTGTCAACAGCCAAAAACATTCTTTCCCTTAGAAAAAACTGAAACGCAAAACTTTGTAATTTTCTTTCCCAAGCATAGTACTAGAGAAAGCAAAACTTGAAATCCTCCAACTTCCTATTTCTGATAATTCACTCAATTATTTGTCACTGCACACAAGCTACAAAAGGTATCATTTCTTGGTATCTTTCTGAAGTTCTGATAACTCTACTCAACCTCTTATGTCACCTGAAGTTGTTTTGCCCTGCTGAAAAAAGCACCAATCAAATTTCAGCTATAAAGTGAGCTTTAGCAGCATAATAATGCTGCTATAAACTCCACAATTCACCAAGACATAAACCAAGCACCTCTATTTTTGCTTTTCGAACTCTGAATTTGATTTGGCAAATAGTAGCAATCTGAACAATGCTCAGGGAATATTCTTTCTTTGAGAGGCTCACAAGCTTCTGGCAGAACCAAGTCAGAATATCCTTTAACATAGGAGCAGTTCCATGGATAGTTTGAGCTCACATTAAGGACCATGTTTGATAGACAAATGTTGACAAAATTGTCACCTTGTATACCCTCTATAAGACCTGCAGTTCTGATATTCTCTCCCACAACATCCTTGATTGTAATCTTTTCTATTACCGGCAGAGCATATGGGTCATAAGCATCATCTGGATGGTCCCCATATAAACCAGTGAACCTGATAGCAATATCTACATTAGTCAAGGTCACGTTTGAGACATAGATGTTTCTAACATAACCACCCCTTCCAGGAGACGTCTTTATTCTGATTGCAGTATATGAATTGTACAAATGAATATCTTTTACATGAACTTCAGATACACCACCAGACATCTCACTTCCTATTGCAATCCCTGCACTTGTTTGAGTTTTACCAACAAGCCTGTGGATGATAATGTTTGTGCAGGGGCGACCGTATTGGATGCCATACTCATCCCACCCGCTCTTGATTGCAATCAGGTCATCACCAGTGCTTATGTAACAGTCTTCAATGCAAACGTTGTCAGAAGAATCTGGAGGCATTTTAAAGGTATGTGTGTGAGAATCAAATAAAGCTTCTAAAGAAAAATAATTGTGACTTGTGAGGATGTAAACACTTTTTACAGGTACATTGCTCTAAAGCTAGGATATTCATTACCTTTACCATGATGCATGCACAATTGCATATAAATTTAGATATTCTGCCTTCATTTAAGCTCAAGTGAGGTTTTCTTCAAAACATTTTTATGAAAAAAGCTTGATTTATAAAAATTAAAAAATATTTGGTAGTTATCAATTACGGAATAGTATGACATTCCAGACTAAAGAGAGAAAGTTTACCTGGATCAATCCCATCAGTATTTGGAGAGTCAAGAGGAGCAAAGATGGCTACTTTCTGAACTGTAACATGGCTGTTCACCCAGAAAAACAGTATCAAATCTGTCCCTAATCATGAAAGCTCCACTATTGCACAGTAGTTTTAACATGCAGTGAAAGTGGAGTACTTGAACTACAAAAACGAGAAATAAAATACAAACTCAATCGTTCGGTGGAGGACAAACCTGCAATACACAGGATGGACTGTCCAAAATGGAGAATTCAAGAGGGTTAAATTTGAAATGAGGACCCCTGTTGAGTTCATGAATTCTATCAGATGGGGACGTGTATAATCCAGAGTTTTGTTCCTAAACATGCTCCACCAGATACTCCCTTGGCCATTGATAGTCCCGTTATTACCTTCATTGATACATTGACAATATCGGTATGCCAATTTATGTATTGAGAATATGATAATTGTGTTGAATGTTACTAACCTGTTATGACCACATCAGTCAAATTGCCCCCATAAATGAGGCTCTTATGCCTTCTACCTGGCAACTCTCTTCCTCTTCCATAAGACGGTAGAGGATCAACAACTGGCCAATCTTCAGGGTTCTGTAACAAGAAAGGCATGTATGTCAAAATCGGAACTACAAATTACTTTATGCATAAGTTACAAAGAAGTTTATTATGGTGGAATGTCTGAACACGTTAAGTTTGTAGGACTTCAACCCAAGTAAGCCAAAGTTTTTAGAAGCTAAAATACAATCCCTGCATTGTATGTAAATTACTTCCTCTTTTGTCCTACATTATTTACAGAAAGTGACTTACCGTTGATCCAAGAATTACTGCATCCTTGTCCAACCATAAAGTTAGACGACTGATGAGATCAAAACTACCCGTTAACCACCGACCAGCAGGGACAAAAAGCTTGGCTCCACCTTTGTCAGCAAAGGAATTCAGGTAGAACATGGCATTTTGAAATGCTTTTGTGTTGAGAGTGACCCCATCGCCAACTGCACCAAATTCCTCGATGTTGACACTGTGAGGTCGATGTTCGTCGTTTGTCTCTCGGCAAAGTGTGCTGCTCCATACTGTCCATGGGCAACAGCTGAACAATGCAAGTACCAGAAGCACACCCATGAGCTGCAAGAGAAACTTTCTCCATCAGTTACCATGTGAGAATGTGAGTAACTTTCCCATTTCATTAATTTTATTAAACCATGAACAACAACAGCCATTCGCATTCTTCTTCAGCCTGAACTAAGAAGTCCAGAAAAAATATAAAATTCAGTTAGGATCCAGAAACAGCAACACACGATTCAACTTGGAGGAGTAGAAAATCTCTTCAGATTATCAGCTACATTTTCTCCACTGTGAACAGCCCAAGTAGATGTTTAAATTTAAATTAAACACAGAAAGAGCAAGAAAAGTGAAAACCCAATCACCACCAAGTTTTCCACTTTCCAAGTGCCACAATTTATAAAAGAAGATGAACAGTGGATGATCAAACCAGTGTTACTCTTCCTCTGTCTGAAAAGGATTTCAGCTGTAGATCTTAGTCATCCACTATTAAGTTTGTGAGGGGATAAATGGGAAAGGAGAATGGAGGAAATGACAGAGAGCTTACTGTTGAAGGTCTCCTCATACTAGAGAGATCCATGTTTCTCATGTTCGAACTCTATCTCCAAATTCTGAGTGAGGAAAAAGACCCAGAGAGAAAAGAAAGGCTGCAATGAGGAAATGTGAAGAGGAGGAGGTTTGGTTCATTGATTATAATCCCCACCCCAGTGATATTGATTGGGTGGGTCAATGAGAGTCACCACCCAAGTAAAAATCATTGACAGGGACTGTTACTGCCCTCCAAACAATAAGCAGTAGGACCCCTCTACCCTTCTTCAAATCCTCCAAACTCTCTCTCCAGAAGGGTGAAGAAAGAGAAACTCAAAACGAATTTGAAGATGGGACTGCTGTGATGAACTCATTAATCAGAGGAGTAGTATCTTATTTTGCATTTGCATCATAAGTAACGGGTTCTATTTCTAAAGCTGAGACAGTGACTCGCAATACACACAGACACAGACAACTTCGGACAGCGCCAACTGCTAAGGTAACAGCTTTCCTCATAATTTAGCTTTGCATGTAGTCTTCTAGCTTCACTTTACTGTTTCACTTCCCTCACTGTGTGTAGCTCGTGACAAGTCACAATATTACTTTCTTTCATCCTACCCCAATTTCGTAGAGTCAACATTTTTAATCATACTATGTTTTCACTTTAACCACCTTATACTGCTAATCATTTGTTCTGTTCTGTGTTTCTTACCAGTCAACATAATTATAATATTAATAAGAATAAAACATTAAAAGTGGTTAATTTAGTTATTCTATCTTTTCTAAGTGTGTGATTAGTGACATAGAAACTGAGGGTGATGGTAAAATGTGAAATGGAAAAATGAAAGAAAAGGAAGAATGGGAGGGGACAGATTTTTAGCCATAAAAAGCAAAACCGGTGTGTGCTTGAGCATGGGGAAGTGCGGCTGCTGTCAATGTCATGGAACCACAACCTTGTAGCATAATCATACTTATTAGTTTCACCAAAATAATAATAATGGTAATAATACAAAAACAGATCTAAGGTTGGCTCAGTTCTTACAGCTGAGGGATTTGGTCTGTTTCTTCTTTCTTTCTTAAAGTATTTCCATTCAAGAATGAGTGAGTGAGGTAATTTAATTTTGGATAACACACTATTTTAATTTTCTAATTAACTGGGATTATTATTAAAGTCGGTTTTGTATTTATACTATGATAAAAAAAAATGTAAAATGATTGAGAGGAATATTACTGTCAATTTTCCCTTCAGTCATCATCATGCAAGGTCTGATTAATACTTTTACATCAATCAAAAGGTTCTGATTCCTAAGGTGAAATCATCTATAAAAAAAAATTAAAATTCTTTCCTATAAAGGCAGCGAGAATGTATACTCAATTTAAAAACATAAACACTTATCGAAAAGAGAGGATTACACTCTTCAAATTCCAATTGTTATTAGTTGAAGGTGTATTCTGATAAAAAGGTTAATTTTTAAAATTAAAATAGTAATATAAAATTGAACTTTGCCACGTGATTGGACCGAAATGAAGTTCGTCGTTTGTTGAGCAATTCGAGAAAAGAAAACATTTCAACATTTTTCCGTTTACAGTAAACAAATTCACTGTAACCGTTGTCTCATCATTATTTATTTATTTAGTTTGTAATACAACTTTGAGCTTCACACAAGGAAACAACTAGCCATATTCCTCTTCCTCCAAATAAATAATCTTAAAATGTAAAAAATAAAGAAAATTTGACAGTGAACTATTTCTTCAACCAATTAAACATATTGATCAATGTATTAAAAATATATATGTCTAGAAAGAAGGGGACAAGGTCCTAGAACAGACAATATCAGAGACACAAAGGCCTAAGCTTCACCCTCTGGCATGTGAAAAGTTAAGGTTTCCAAAGTCAGGTATCCTATGCCGGTTAAATCAAACCCTAACTAGATTGACATGATTTTATTCCAACACAACAAGCAAAACATTATGCCCTAACAATGATAATAAATAAAGGATGAAAGAAGAATTCACAAACATAGGTTCTTCAATGTAAAACTCAAAGTATTTTTAATTTTTTTCACTAACTAGAAGTCTTGAAAGAAACACCTCTCACACTGGAGTGCAGTAATTTAGATAATATTTTCCATTAATTAAACACACTTTACTTCTTATTTTTGTTTTGTTAACATTTTCACACTTGACAAAAATAGTTTCTTTGTCACTTTTAAGACAATAATTTCAGAGTAATTATTATAATTCCAACTTGTGGAGTAGGTTTTGTTGTTGTTGAAAACTATTCTAGTTTTCTAATTCGCCTTATCCGTACTGCTTAATGTATGATCTATGATGATGGTGGTTGTTACGCCTGAAACAATATATTTTATTTCTTTACCTTGAAACAATATAATTAATCAAAACCCAAATGCTATTTCAATAAAATTTTCAATTTGTTTTTACATGTTCAATTATCTAAAGCTTACACTGTTGCATGGTGGCATAACTTTGTGTATTTAATATTATTTGCATGAACATTTTCGTACAAAGTTGACTATGGTTGTATGTATTGTGCAGAGAAAAAATAATACTAGTAATCAACATGTTTTGTGCAGCATCATTAACCTTAGTATAGTGTTTATAGTGTTTATACTTTGCGTAATTTGTTAGTTAAGATTTGAATGACATACACATTTCATGTGTTGTTATTCTTATTGATGACAGAATTAATCAACACCCGACATATTCCAAACATGCCTGAAATCCAATGCCTAGATTATTGCAACATAGATAATTAGAGATGTTAAAGTCATGATAGAATGTGAATTAGACTTTGGATTATAATAACTAAAGATGATAATAAACCATCAATTTCTCTTTAAATTTGTGCTTTTGTGAAACAAGGGAAACAATTTAATGTCTTAAAAATTGAAAAAATAGTTTAATATAAAATTTAAATTTCAGTATGATCCCATAAAAGTAGTTAATTGTTTCAATTCTCCAATTAAATTTGAGTAAATGATTTGTTCCCTCTTTTTTTAATCTATGCCTTTTACTATTGAAATGTTTAAGTTGATTCTTTTTACTATATCCACTTGTGTTAAGTTTGATTCTTTCAATATTTATCCGTTAGGTATAAAACAAATACTTTTCTGTAAGGCCAATTTACCTGACTGATACCTTTTGAGGCATACTATGATATAACAATCCATTGTATTATTATTATGTAAGGTTACATCACGAAATGGCGTATCTTAACCTAATTCTTATCGAAGCGGCAAGTTTTAACTTAACTGTTGTCGTATTTTTACACTCGACGACAAATTATTCAGGAGACAATAATTACATGTATATTATTTTAAATTTATAAATAATTAAATATGAGTGTTTTTTTTTTCATTTTAAATAAATATTATACTTACAGAAACTCAGTTATAGACTAAATTAGATAACATCTAATCAAAAGTAAACTTTAGCAATATAATTTAACTTAATAAATGTGAATGGTTATATTTTATTGGCACACTTTTATAACATGAGACTATTTAATTGAATACTAACAGATTGGTTTCATAAGTTAATTTTTTTATAGTTTAAGTAGGGAGCAATCAACATAAATAAAACGCTTATAACATATAAGACACAAAGTAGTAAGCTGGTCTATAAATATAATAATATATCATGACAAATGTCTCCTAACTTGTTTACTTAACTATATATATATAAGAAAAGTAACATATATTAATTAGTTATAATTAATAAATAGTTAGTAGTGTGATAGTATATTCAGATTTTTTTTTTAAATTAAAGTTTTATGTTCAGATTGTATAGATGAAAGAAAAACTCTTGTTAGAAATAAGTATGAATGTTGATTTATCTATATATAATTAACAAAAATTTTGTGAATATTTATACCAATAAATAATAAAAATTGCTACCAACAAGGTGAGAAGACTTGCATCCAAAGGCATTTGTCTTCTCGTCTTCCATTCTTTTCATTTCTGAAGAAGTCACAGAATCACAGCTAGATTTTGATGGACTATATGAAATTAGATACATACTAATGATGAATCTTATCGTATAGAAGAGAAAACTTGCCGTATTGAAATAGTATTCACATAAATCTTCAAGAAAGATCACATCACTGGTAGCATATGTGCAGATGATTATATCCCTAGCAGATGTACAGATAATTTATACTTATTGATAATTTATATTTATCGATACATTACAAATTATGATTTATACCCATAGCAGACGTACAGATGATTTATACCTATCAATAATTTATATTTATCGATGCATTCCAAAAATTAGGATTTATACACTTTGCAGATGTACAGATGATATATAGTTATCAATAAATTATATTTATCGATGCATTACAAAAATTATGATTCACACCACTTGCAGATGTACAGATGATATATAGTTATCAATAAATTATATTTATTGATGCATTACAAAAATTACGAGTTCATACTTTTCGATGCTTTACAAAAATTATAATTTATACTTTTCGATGCATTACAAAATTTATGATCAATGTGATAAATGAAATGTTTTTGGTTTACATGTATACAATCTAAAAAAAGAATAAATGTATTAATATATAAAAAAATTTATAGAGTTAAACTAAATATTTGAGTTATAAATCATGATTAAATAAATTACTTATTAATAATTACAATTAAACTTATTAAAGAAAATATTTTAAATTATTAATTTCAATTTAATTATTTAACCCCGACTAACCTTATATAAAAAAAATATTCATATTATTTTTAAAAATTTAAACTTTTAATAAGTTATTCATTATTATTTTAAATAATTCAAATTATTAAATTTGAAATGTATTATATAACCCTAACTATCTATAGTTTAAAAAAGTTATATGTTTTTATAAGAACTGAGTATGCTTCAGTCTAATTATCTAATCTCAACAGTGTCAAAACATTTTTAAAGAAAAATTATAATAGTTTTAAAATTAAAATTTTAAAAAAATTAATTGGTTAAAATTATTAAATTTGAAACTGTTAATTAATTTAACCATAGTCATTTAAAAATTGAAAAAAAATATTTATTATATTTTTAAAATTTCAAACTTTCAAAAGTTGTTTGTAACAATTTTAAGGTATGAATAAAATATATAATTTTTTATTAATACATGCTCTTATTATTTGAATTCTTATTATATATATATATATATATTGCTAGATAAATTATTTAACATATTTATTGTATGATATTAATTATGAGAATTTAAATATATTATAATATATGCATAGTATAATTTTTTATTTGCTCGTTTAATCATCTTTTAAGTATGATAAAAAAATAATAATCATATACACAAATTAATTTAAAATTAATTCAAAATATATTTTTCTTACATTAATAATATTTTAAAGTAAACACCAAATATACACTACAAGAAAAAGGTTGTTTAGAGATCAATTTCTAGCTATCAAATGAAATGGTTACTAATTGTGACCAAAATAGTCACTAAATTAGATTTTGGTTGTTAAATAACTATAAAATAGAAGTAATGATTGAATTTAGTGACCAGTTAAGTCAAATAATTGATATCTAAAAGGTTTTAGTGACCTATGTCATTAAATTCTAAATTAGTTTCTAACTTAATTAGATATCAATCTAGATACAAATTAGTCTACTAATTTAGAATCTAATGACATAGGTCACTAAAACCTTGGTAGCTAATGTTATATACCAATTATTTGACTTAATTGGTCACTAAATTCAATTATTACTTATATTTGTAGTTATTTAGCAACCAAAATTTAATTTGGTGACTATTTTGGTCATAATTAGCAACCATTTCATTTGATAGCTAAATATTGGTTTCTAAATAGTTTTTTTTCTTGTAGTGTAATGAGAATGTTCATATAAACAAGTTTTTTTTTTCTTTTTTTTCATATCTCGTATTTTATTTTGTTTGCATATATGGGATTTTGTGTGAAATGTATAGTCTAATAAAAAAAAAAAATCTTAGTTAGTCAAAATTTATGATAATCTATCTAATTTTTAAATCAAGTTTATAACATCTTTTAACTCTGTCGTTTATTTATAGTGTTTTATTTAAAGGATGAAATATTTTAAGAGAAGGGAAGCTGATCAAGTTTATTTTAATTTAAAACATATACAAAATATTTGATTGGATTTAAAGAATTGAAATTTTTGTAGATTTGAACCCTAGATTAGATATAAGATATTGAATTGAGTATATTTAAACTTGAATCTTTGTTTGTTTGAGTGATTTATTTGTGAATTATTTATTTAATTGGTTATTAATTTTTTATTTGAACAAAAAGAAGTTAAAGTGATTTTAGATTAATTTTGAAACGATTTTAAATTTTTTTAAAGGAAAAAGAGATTTTATAGTTCTAGAATTAAACTTTTAAAAGTTGTTTAGACCCCTTTTTTTCATGATTTTTTCCATGTCATTCAGTTTTTTCTTTTTCGTGGTTTTTCCATCTCATTCAGTCTACTCTTTTTATAAGAATAAAATGCACTTTATTTATCATTTAAAGTTATGGTTGAAATTTTCAAATTCAATCTTGACTATCTATAAATACTATAATTTTGAGCATGTATGACTTTTACTGTTTATAATGTTGTTAGTTTTATAAATGATTGAACCATCTTATGAATATTTAAACTTTTTATACATTTTTTTTAATCAACGAAACTTTTTTATACATTGATATCTATAAATAAATCTATGCATAAATAATTCAACTGGGGGTCAACTCATGATCCAGCAGTAAGAATTAGTTTGTATATTATTAACTAGTCTTGATTAGTTGAATGGGACACTGGGAATTAACATGTAAGTGTACTTTGGATATATATATATATATATATATATATATATATATATATATATATATATATATATATATATATATATAATCTTCTACCTTCTACAGTTAAATTAACATTTTTAGGTATTTTAATTTCCATAATTTAAATTAAAAAAAAAAACTACGAGTATGATACATTGACACTAGTTGAAGTTGTAGAAATAACTGCGAGAAGAAGAAATGGTTAAATGTTTAGATACAATGATTTGACAACACGTTTTCCTGAAACCATTTATGACGGGTGAGGACAGCCTCAACTAAAATTCAGGTGTGAAAATAAATGTTCAGACTCTCACACTAGAAATACTAAATACACTCCTGTCATGAAGTCCCACGTAAAATTTAAACCACAGAAAATACATCTTTACAAAATTTATTCCTGGAGGTGATGAAGAATTAATGGAGTGCAAAAAGTTTAGATCCAATGAAAAGATAAAGAAGAGAACTAAAAAAAACTTGGTCAAGACTATATCTCCTTACTAAAAATAACTTAGTAGCTTTTGAATACTATAAAGATAAATGTTATTCTTTCAATTTGTGATATTTTTTATTATTTACATATTATAGATTTTACTTCTTATTTAAGAGTTAAAATATACAACGAAGGGTAATAATATTTGAACTTAAAACTGTATATAAACAATTCTAAAAAAAATCATTCACTACCACTATTTTGATACCATGAGAAATTTCAATCTCATACCAGGAGTGATTCAAGGTGTTTAGTTCTATGTTCTAGATGTAGCTTTCATAAGCTAACTGTTATAGTTTTCACATGGCAATCATGATTCATGCAGTACACAATCAATCAAGTTTTGTAGAGATGTTTTTAATAAATGTATGCACTTTATAAGACAATATTATATTAAACCCTTAGATATTTGCTGAGCCCTAATCACCATTCAAATTTGAATACTACTGCAAATACAAGTACTTGTAATTTTCATAGCAGATTGGTTACACTGCATTTATTTTTGTTCAGTGAAGAAGGACCAAGTTAGGAAAACATCAAAACAAGCACATAATATATGCAATCACTGTTGTGATAACAGAAGTGTAATAAATGCCATGTTCCGGTATTTTATTCAGTCCTGTAGAGACATTAATTATTTATATGCTAAGTTATTTTTTGGCTTGCTGTACTTTGCAGCTTCTAATTGTAACTCGAGATGGCTACAAATCATCTGCTATGTTTAGATTTATAAAAATGTCCTTTATGTTTTGTATAAATAATAAAGAGGGTTCATCCGGATTAGGAGAAAACTTGTTCTTGTTTGTTCAAAAATGCCCACATTGGATTTTGAGCTGCATGTCCCAGACTCTTACTAGATTTATTAGTTCTGTTTTCGAGATAAAGGCTGGAAAATACAATGAAGCCTCTCAGTTAATTCCTTGTGGAATATGGTTGGCTACTTGTGAACTGTGTTGTTTATTCTGCATTGTGCAGACTGAACCCAAAGGAATGAGCTCGTATGAATATTGGTCTATACAACTTCACTTACTTTTTCTTGCAGGTCAAACTCATTTCGTTTGGAGTTAATATATCAACCTATTACAAACCAACACAACATTTTAAGAAGAAAAGTCATTAAATGCTTTTGGAAGTATAATTAAGACAGTTGAAACCATTTGATGTTTGAAGATGTTGTTTTTCTTTCAATTTGTTTTTAGTTTTCTCAGACTTTTTTAATATTTTTATTTAAACACGTAGACAACCCTACCAAACCACATGCAATGTTAAGACAGACACAGAACAACCACCGCAGACGTTTGTGTATTTATAGGTCTTTTTTGTAGAGGTTCTTTTATATTTATTTAGTACAATATCATTTTATAATTTTTTCTGTTAGATTTATGTTCAAGCCATTTAAGGGGTTATATCATTACGTAAGAAATAAAGTTAAATAATTGATAATATTTACGTAAAAGAAACTGTATAAATACAATGGATTTGTCGTCATGGTTTTCAAGAGATTGAAAATAGGAGGAACTTTTCAGATCATTAAATATTTTTCATTTATAAGAAACTATAAATTCATTTGATTATATATATATATACTTTATTAACGTTCTCCAAATGAGTTAAAATATCCAATATAGGTAAGAGTTAGGAGGTATAAATTAATTTGTTACCAATAAATTACTTTAAAAAATAATATTTATTTTAAAACGAAAAAAAAAAAAGAGTTAAGAAGCAGATTAAAAGAGTCAAGATAATTGCCAATACAATTTTTCCAACAAAAGTGTTAGTTGCACGCTTTTTTGTGATATTTTCAACATATTTTTTACTATTACATTAAATTTATGTAAATGGCATGAATTTTATTTTACTATTTACATACAAATTTCAACTAATAATAAAATACATACAAGGAAATAGATTGCTAGCATTTAATATTCCATTTATTATTTCAGTCTATCACATAATGAATTAAACTGTTATATGGCCTAATTAAAATGGGATGTTCTGTAAAGTAGTTTTTGAGAACGTAGCAAAATGAGATGTGCAAACATAGATATGGACAAATTTACACCAAGAAGAAATGTCTATTTTTTACAGAAGTGTTTTTTACAACATGTGTTTCTTAAAGTAGGATATGTTTTCCTTTGCTTAAACCTAAAAGAATTTTCTTTCACATGTTGAAGTAGGGAAAGACGTGCCTGTAAAGACTATTAACACTTAGGACAAAAATTATGTAGGAATTATGATGCCTAGTCAAGATTACCCTTGGTTGTGTCGTGTAGATAAAATGTTTTCTTCGTCATAAAACTGTTACATTTCTCAAACAAGTTCACCACACGATGTAGCGAATATCTGTCGTACGGGGTCTATTTTTAAAAGAGATAGTGATCGATGGTCGACAGATAGTTGTTTAAGGATTAGGATCAGACAACTAATCCGTACTCATGCTAAACAATCGGCCTTCCGAATCTTCCAAAACATGTTCCACTATTTCTGTCAATTGCTATGGGGCAACGATAAGATAAGATTGGGTAAAACTCCTTGTAGCTACATAAAACTGCAGATACTTACATTACCAAACCACAAAATTATATATAAGTTCGGAACCATTTATTAAGAAATCGTTAAACTGAAACAATCTCACATCAATTAATGTGTCCAATTAATCTGTGTTAGATCACATAAATAGATGAGATTAATATGTTTATGAAAATAAATATTGAAAATTGTAAATTAGTATAAAACTAAAAGTATAAAATAATAATAAAAAAATGGGTTTAGGTTGGGACTTCAGATTACCAATTCCGAAATATAAAAACCCAATCGGACAACTCGCTCCACATCATACAGGTTCGAGAGTTAAAATAGCCCAAACTGCTCATCTATCAGCTAAAATACAACTTGTCACGTCTTTAACGAATTAAGAATAGAAAACTGTGCAGTGTTAAAATATCAGCAATTTAATATCTGCTTTATTTAATAAAATGTGCTTGAACAAAAATGAAAATAGTGGCATCCGTGACAGGATTGCTGTTACTAATTATACTCGTTGACTTGACATGTAAAAATTGACAAAGGGGCATCCCCATTTGTGACGAATTTTAGCCCAGAATTTAGCGATCTCGCTACAAAATCAAACGATCTTGCCATCTACATTCATTTTTTATCTACCTTCAAGTACATAATATGAATTTAACTTTACGTTTTCATTGTATCTTAAAAACTTATCTGATAATCTGGGTAAGAAAGACCGAAAACTTTAAACGATAATTAACAGACTAAAAATTAACCAAAACTACGGATGTCAATAGTCAATTCCAGATCACCACTTAATATAAACAAATAATTGAATTATTAGAAACGCATTACATGAGGATATTAATAATAGTTCTCCAGGACAATATATCCTCATTAAATAGTCAATTCCCGCTCACCACTTCATATAACTTAATAATTCAATTATTAGCAAGTAACGATATACTTCACATGCACGCATATTTTTTAGCATAAATAAAACCTCATAGTTAGAACATTCATTACTTCCTCATCATTATAAAAATCCAATTTTCCGTCCCATTTCATATCTTCCATCATACATCTAAACCTGCAGCAACTAATTTGTATTATTGAGTGTCATTTTAATGCCTAAATAATTAACCAAGACTCCAAATATGCCCCCAATAATAATTGAACGACAGCAAAAACAATACTCATTCTTTAAACCAAAATAAATATTGTGTACCATATAAAAATCAAAGTGAAACTATTCGTTGAAAAAGATACCCAAGAAAACAAAAATAATATTTGTGTGATCCAAATTAGTACACAGGGGAGACTAAATGACAAACTAGCTCCATATAATCCCACAATCAACAGCCAGTCAACTAGTAACTTCTGCCCCAGTACGTCCACTTTGTTGCAGGCTTTCCAGATGCAAAGCACTTAGTGCCTGTAAAGCAACCACGATTAATAAGCAACACAAATATTAATGATGTTATTAAAGAGGGAAACTTACATAAGAGACATAAAACATTAGCAGATAGTAAATTCATACAGAATCAGAGTCTGCATATAGTTTTCAAGTTCTGTTGCATTAAAAAATAATAACACCTGCATAAGCACAAGATTATACCTTCAGGGAGTTCTGGCTGATCAAAGGGGCTGCAAAGAGTCTTAGCGGCTCCCATCTCACCCTTTGTTCTTGCTTTGACATCAGCCTCTACCTCCTGAAGCATTACAGATAAAAAACTATTATACATAATACACATACGTAATACCTCATAAGAAAGATGTGCAATGAAAAATGGTGGTTCTAAAATATCAAACCAACACCTTTTCTCCAAGAGGACATAATTTGATAACACGAGCAGTTCAGTTCTATTTGGATTTTATGACGTTATTCTAGCTAGTAAACAGTAAGTTAGAAATAATAAAATGTAATTTGTTTAAGGTTGACACTGACAAATATTTCGCTAATCTTACAATGACAAAAGACCTTCTACAGTAGCCAACACACTGGAAGTTTTAACATAGAAAACATTAGTTTACTAACCCGTAATAACAGTTTCAATATATTCTGTATAAACTATGTGAAAAAAATGATCGAACTCATTAAAAGAGTGAAACTAGCATAAAACTCAAACAACGAAATTCCTTGAAAATCAAATCAGATCAAGACACCAGAAACATTATATTTGTACAAAACACAATTCATACCTCCTCATCACACCATGGAGCTAAGATCATTTTTCTTTGGTTCAAAGCTTGCACAAATTCATCCCAAGTGTGTATGACCTGAATGCATTCATCTCGTTTTTGTTTTGCAACATCAAACAGGTTCTGTTGAATATTATCAAGCAACTTTTTTATTTCAACAGCCAAATCAGCACTGGCAATGTCTATCTTTGCTCCATTATCACGTCGAACAGCACGAACCTAGGCAAAATCCTGAGACTTATATTGTGTTCGCTGAAAAACTAGCAATGTAGAAGCAAAATAACAAATATGAGGGATTGATGTAACAGTAGGGCAAAGTTGAAAACCTGCTTATTTGCTAAATCTTTTGGCCCAATTTCAATTCTTAGAGGAACACCTTTCATTTCCCAGTGAGAATACTTCCATCCCGGAGAATAATTATCTCTAAAATCTGACTCAGCACGAATACCAGCTTCAGACAATGCATTCACAGTTGCAGAACAGGCATCATAGATTCCTTGAGTATCAGCATCTTTGTAGGGCACAGGAATCACAATTACTTGTACTGATGCTACTTTAGGAGGCAGTACCAATCCCTTGTCATCACCATGAACCATCACCATGACCCCAATCTGTAAGAAAATAAAAGATTTAAATGCAATATGATGTGGAGGAATCCCCCAATGCACGTATATTCCAGAAATCAAAGCTTACAGTTCGAGTACTATAGGCCCATGAGTTCTGCCAGACCATTGCTTTCTCTCCCTTTTCATTTTCAAAGTTTATCTCAAACATTTTAGCAAAGTTTTGGCCCAGACAATGAGAAGTTGCACCTTGTATACCGCGACCAGTGTTCGGAATAAATGCCTAACAAAATAGAACATTAAAAATTTATAAATAGCTTACAGCACTAAAATAACAAATGCAAAGAATGTCAGATGCGTACCTCAACACTGGTAGTGTAAAGCCCACCAGCAAACTTCTCAAGCTCACTTTTCTTACCCTTTATGACAGGAACTGCCAAATACTCTTCATAAATACGCCTATATAATTCCAGAATGTCAAGAACCTGAAACAGTAATAGTTCAGAATATTTTTGAAAAAAAATATCCAAAAGATTGGAAAATTACATGCTTAGGTGGAAAATTCAGAGTAATATGCATATAGTGTGCAACAGAAGCAAAAACGGAATGCATAACTAATTTATGTACCACTAGAACACCAAGAAAGGGAATATACGGCTTATAGTTCTACTTTAGAAGGAACTTATAATATAGCAAAAGATGAGAGAAGACAGAAGATGCCCAAACTGAGGCAGGTTATACAACGAGACCAAAAAGGAAAATTCCTAAAATAACTATTTGGTGCCATACCTCTGCATCTGCTTCTTCCTTTGTTGCAAAAGCAGTGTGCCCTTCTTGCCAAAGAAACTCGCGACTCCTGCAATCAGAACTCGTAAAGCACCATGCAATAGACTAGAAAGAAGTTTCAAATTATAAATTAGTTTACATGACAGAAAGTATCTGAAACCATATTAGCTATCTGATTCTTAATAAGGGAAACCTAGTGGATAAGGCTCCCACTTGGTGTAGCTGGGGGAAGATAAACGTAGACAGCTTACCCCATCAAGGAAAAGCTGGATCCAGGACTTGACACATGACCACGAGGTCAGAAGACCAAGGCTCACCCTCTATATATAAATTATAAGATATTTAACATACAACAGATACTATTTCTTGCAAATTTAAGACAAAAAATCAAAAGATAAATTACAAGCACGCTCTCACTAAGATCAATTCACCATAATCACCACTAGGGGAACATCAATTCATAAATAAAAAAGCAGAAATTTAAGGCATAGTGCAACAGATAAGCATACAGAGGCTGAATATCCAAATTTTGAAGCCTCTAATTTAAGTTTGAAATTGTTTATTGTATACATAACAGCCAACAAATCATTATATATCAAGGCCCGAAAGAAAAAAAGGTGGAGAAAAGAAAAAACTATTCACTACCTGATGAATGGTGTGGGATTGCTGAACTCCCATCTAACAACATTACACCACTGATTAAGTTTCAAAGGCAAGTCACGATGTCCCCTTATCCACTTAGAGTAGTAGGGATACATGACAGTTTCACTGGTTGGACGAATAGCAATAGGAATCTCTAATTCAGATTCCCCGGACTTTGTTACCCAAGCAACCTGATGGATGAGTAAGACAATCAGACAAGTACCACAGTTTTCAAAATAAATAGTCCTTCTGGAAGGAAATGGAGTTATATAGATAATCAAGGTGCATGTCGTAATAAATAACCATTTCAACACGAAAACTGTCATTAACTAAATGAAACAAACGTCGAAAAACTAATTTCTTTGTTGTACATAACAATCCAGTGTTATGTACGCCCCCCTGATCAAGAAAGTCCCAGACTATTGAACAAATAATTAATTTAAGAAAGCAATAATCCCCAAATCTTTACAACTAAATCAATCTTCCTAATATTCAGGGATAATATTCCCATATTAAAGAAAAAAATTCACCTCAGGAGCAAAACCCTCAACGTGATCCTTCTCCTTTTGCAAAACTCCAGGAGACACAAACAAAGGGAAGTAGCAGTTCTTGATTTTCATTTTCTTTATTTCCGGATCGAAAAACTCCTGCAGATTATTTTCAACATTAGAGCACTCTGATGGAAAGGCTAAAAGAAACAAATCTGCAGTATGAATATTTCCAAATCTAATACTCATGCATTGACTGAAATTACAGACACAATACAAAAACGCATTCACTCATCATCTAAACCAAAACAAGAATTAAGAAACTCACTTGCATGATCTCCCATATTGCCATTGACCAAGGCCTCAGAATATAGCAACCAGATATATCATAGTATTCAATCATTTCCGCATTGACAACAACCTGTCAGATTAATCCAAAGCCAAAGTCAACCACCACAACACACTGCCGAAATTGTTAACAGTGAAACAAGAGCAGATCAGGATGAACGAGCAGCTTTGACCGAACACAGATCAGGATAAAACGACAAACAGAAGCCATTAAACGGCTCAAAATGAAATACCTCGGAATACCACTCTCCGAAGTTGTCCGCCTTCCGATGCGTGAGACCTAAGCCAGTCTCCTTCTTCACCTCCTTCTTCTTCGCACCTGCAAGGCTTCGTTCTTTCGCCATTAGAAGAAAGAACACACAGATACACAAACACGAAACGCGGATAAGCATGAATAATGCGAATTACCGGATTGCTTAGCGGAAGGCTTTTTGGCTTCAGTCCCCGCCATGGTGAAGGACAAGCACCTGATCCTGCCATGGCCAAAAAGAGAAATGTGAACATTAGGAGTCGAAGCAGAAAACCATCTCCTGATTGAAATGCAAGCTGCAAGTTACCCGTTGCAAAGATGCCGAAGGCGAACGAAACGCGCGAGAGCGAGTGTGGCGCTACGGTTGACCCTAGGGTTTTCACTTTCAGATAAAGTGTTCAGCTGTGCCTCCTCCGCCCTCTTTAATTTCTTACACTACTATTTTTTTTTACTCTTCACTGTGCAGCTTGGTGGTTACACATACACCCTCTCAACGTAACGTGTTTGAGTAATTTTTTCCCTTTTATTTATCATTAATTAGTTATATTATAATATTTATTTATAAAAATCTCGACGTCATGTTGTTAAAATAGGTTGATTATTTTTATTTATAGTAAATTAAAAATATTTTTTTCTAAATATAAAATTAAATATGAAAGAAAAACACTTCGCCTAGTACTAAAAAAAGTAATCATGTGTTTATTGTTCTATTGTTAATTTTGCGTTTTATACTTATTATATTTAATATGAATGTTAGATGATCCACAATTTATTTATTTTAAAGTATTTTCTAGAAAATTTCAAAAGAGAAATCAACTTCAAATGAAATATTTACTCTCTTAAAAGGAAAATTTTGATAAGTGCATGATACTCTCATGAAAAATAATATAGAAGTCTTAAATGACACAAGTTAGAGAATAAAATATTGTCAAATTCTTGAAATTTTATGATATAGTTCTTGTGAAAAAAAAACAATAAATCTTAATTTTAGTGTGTATATTCATGTATTAAGTTAATGAAATTAAGCCTATATATATGAATTATAAAATATAATTTTATATATTAAGTTAAAAGATTTGTTTTTAACTAATTATAACAGAAAGATATGTAAATAATTAAGTATAAATTATGATTAAGGAATAATATAAATTATAATTAAAAAATAACATAAGTTATAATTAAGGTTCGGAAAAAGAGTCTATAACAGTGAGTCTTTCACTTACCAATTGATGATTTTGAGAGACTTTTAAATCTAAAGAATTAATTTAGAAAAAACTTGTTTGTGGTATAGTGAAATTTGATGTAAGAATTAATTTGGAAATACTTGCTTGTTATATAGTGAAATTTGATGTGTTTTCAATAATGGAACATTACCCTAATACTAAAATTGAACTAATATAAACTTATTTTGTGCTTTATCTCTTTTGTTTCTCTGTTTTAACTATTCAAAAATGTCTTAGTTACTGTGAGAAGATTTTATATAAGTCTTCAAGACTATCACAACAGACACAGCTCAATGGTTTTTACAATTCAAAAGATTCTTTGATTCTTATGGTAAGGGAGTTGGAAACCGTGAAATAGAGATACGGATGCAGACATGAATTCGATATGGACACAGACACATGAACATGAGAAGTGAAATATTTATTAGTACACTAGTTGAAGTAGCAGAGTAGACTCTCAGAAACTTTGACGTCATTCTACCAGAGCCAATGTCCAAAACTGAAAAACTGGCATGGAGATATTAGACAGCTGATAATAGTCAAAAGGGCAAGGCTTCTTATTAGCATGGGAGTTAAGAATGGACTCTGAATTTTCATTGTGTATCCACACTAATTTAGCCCTTGGATTGTCGTTAGTTTAAGAATGAGCCAAGTTCATTGTAGCATGGTCAGAATAATAGTGAAGTTTTTTAATCATTCTGCATCTTCGGTTGGACCTTATAATCCAAATTTGTTTCACTGCTAAGACATAAATCCACTTTCCAACTTTCGGATATATGCATTCTGTTGAAATAGAAAATCAAAGTTGCTTTGTATAGTTAGGTCGAAAAGATGTTGATTGTCATCATAATGTGACTGATCCACTCGTTGCATCTTAGACAGCAACTTTCGCAGGAATTTTTAGTCCATCCATTATGGAGTTGAGGAAAATTGAGAGATTGAACTAAATTTTTCATATATAAATTTACATTAGCACATAATTTGTAACAAATTTATATTAATGAGTAATTTTTAAGATATAGGATTAAAACTTAAAGATTGTAGAAGTATAAAATCTAAATAAGTACTTAAACCTTCCAGTAAAACAAATAAGGGGTCAAGTGTCGTTCAGAATTTGTCACTGAACAGCTAGTGAAAATTATTATAAACGTCATTCAACTTTTTCATTCTTCTCCTATAAAATGGGCATTGAATTCATCAGAACCCAATGGGGGAAAATCAGTAATTGCCAGTTCATCTGGCATGTTCCCTCGCCAGGGGCTTAAGTATGATAGAGACTTCAACATCCCTTGGGCTTTAATGTACCATAGGAATTCAATTGTTACAAACTTATAAATTGCACAATGCACATAACCATTATCAGTTGGCTGAGTTTACTGAACCCAACTGAGTGCCTTCTGCTTTCTGATTTGTTTCACTTTCATCAAGTCCCTCAGTTCATTTACACTGCTCCATATTCCTTTCTCACCTTGGATCTTCGAAAGAATTGAGTAAGAAACAGGATGATTGCTTTCCAGTTTGCGGATCCTCTCTGCAGCATACTTTCCAAGTTCTAAATTTGAATGCAGGCCACAAGCTGCCAGCAGTGCACCCCACAACACCACGTCAGGCTCAAATGGTATATTCTCGATCAATTTTACTGCTTCATCAAATTGCCCTGCTCTTCCATAGAGGTCCACCATGCAAGTATAGTGTTCCATCTCTGCTTGGATTCCATATTTGGACAGCATAGAAGTGAAGTGCTTTTCACCTTCTCCAACAAGACCAGCGTGCACACACGCCGACAACACATTTACAAAAGTAACTTCATCTGGTTTAACACCAATTTTTTTCATCCGATCAAACTCCTCTAGTGCTCTGTTAGCAAGCCCGTTACTCGCAAAGCCGCCAATTATGGAATTCCATGACACCAAATTCTTTTCCAGAATGGACTCAAAAACAAGAAATGCTGCATCCGTATCCCCACATTTTGCATACATATCCACAAGCGAGGTCAATGAGATGACATCATCTGGTATGCCAGACTTGATAACACACAGGTGCACCTGCCTTCCCATCAAAAGAGAGGAACAACCAGCACATGCGTCTAACACACTTGAAAACGTGAAATGATTGGGACGAGTTCCTGACTTAAACATCAGAAGAAAAAGCTTCAATGCATCCATAAATCTCCTATTTTGCACATACCCACTAATCATTACAGTCCAAGACACCACATTCCTCTCAGTCATTTTGTTAAAAACGGACCTTGCTTTGTTTATCTTCTTGTTCCTGATATAACCATTCACCAAAGTAGTCCAGGAAATTATGTTTCTCTGAGGCATCACATCAAAGTTTGTTTGTGCATCATCCATGCTTCCCACTTCCATATAACCAGAAACCAAAGCATTCCAAGATGTGACATTTGTCACCAATATATCATCAAACACACGCTTAAAAGCCTCTTCATCTCTTAAATTCGCATAAGCTCTGATCAATGAAGAACCAACAAACACACTCAAGTTAAGTGCCAAATGAAGAGCCAAAGCATGAACCTGGGGGACCAAAACATCCAACTTAGTACTTATAACTCTTCTGAGCAGTGTGGAGATGGTATAATCATCTGGGGCAACACCAGATCTTCTCATTTGCAAGAAATGGCGGTACAACCCCTCAGCGTCCGTGATTCTACTAAACCCAGACAGCATGATATTCCAGGAAACTGTGTCTTTAAGGGGCATTTGGTTAAACAGGTTGTGGGCATGTTCAATTTGATAGTGTTTGACGTGGCCAGTCATCATCATGTTCCAGGAAACAATGTTGCGGGATGAGGGATTATCGTCAAACAGTTTGCGAGCCTGGTTTATGTTGTTGTCTTGTATGTGAGCGTCGATCATGTAATTCAGCTTTGCGGATGTAACCGTACACATGTTGCGTGGGCAGAAACATGGTGTCCGCAACAACAATTGGAACATTTCTGCATTTCTTCTTTTATTGACAATGAATTCGTATTGTTTTACTGTTCTAAGAAAATACAGTTGACAATTGGATACTACATATTTCTGCACCCGCCACATCATTATCCATGGAACCTTACCTTAAGTTTTACGTTAATCCACGATCAAATTTCAGTATCCTTCAACTCTTTCAACCTGGTAGAACCTGTGACATTAGGAGTCGAAGCAGAAAACCATCTGGCGATTGAAATGCAAGCTGCGAGTTACCAGTTGCGATGCGGAAGGGGATAAAGACGCGCGTTTTCATTTTGAGTAAAATTTTCTTTTTATTATCTGTCTTCGTTTTGTGTCATTAATTAGTTATATTATAATATTTATTTATAAAAATCTCGACATCCTGCTGTTAAAATAATTATATATAGCTTATCTTATTCCTAATTCCTAATATTATAAAAGTAAAATAGTGTCTTCACAAATTATTTTTTATTAAAATTATGTGTAATCATACTATTAGTTCATTATTAAATTATATTAATTAATAGTTATCATCTTAATAAAAAAGTATGTTTATATTTACTTAAAATTTGTTAAGCATCCTGGTATATAATAATAAAATCACTTTCAAATTGCATAATGTATTAAAACAGTGCAAGAAATTATTTATTAGTCCACTTTTATATTCATAAATTTGATTTTGAAATTTAAAAGCATATGAATTTAGTCACTTTTTTTTTACTCAGCATGTTTTTCTAATTTACAGATAAATTTATCTCTTTTTTCTACTCATAAGTTTAATCCAAATACTCATTATCATAAACAGAAAGTGAGGGGTAAATGACAAAAAATTAGTTAAAATATTGTTCACATAAAACATGATACTAAAAAGAGCAATTACATGGTTTTAGTCCCTGGAAACAAATATTACATTAGAAAAAACTATTAAGAAAGATCTTATAATTAATATATATGAAAAATTGATTTTCATTTGAATCATACTGTCACATGATAAGTAAAACTGATCTCAGACTGAACTTTGTTGTTAATGTATGCACCCGTGTCTGTGATAAGTTCTCTACACGCAGAATAACATTCCAAAATAAAATTTGCTAATAAAATTAATCCTAAGACGTATTTCATTCATGTTCCATAGTTAATTAAAATCAACTGTACAAAACCTAAAACAATCGGGTAAAAGAAAAACATTCCAAAAACACAGATTGAAGAATACACTTGGCAATCAGCAGGTGGTATAAATATAAATAACGAGAAATCCTTTTATTGCTCTATGGTAACATCTTAACCGTAAATTGTGAAAAAAAAAATCTTTGTCACAGTCATCCCTCACCCGCTGCCCCAAACCAAAAAAAAAAAAAAACTTCTTTGGAGGTTTCATGGAAGTGAACAAAATGAATGGGAGGAGGCATTGAAGCGAAAGTCTTGGGGAGACATCTGCAAGATCACATCGTGTTCCCCAAATCATGCAAACAAACTTGGCTTCACCAACTTAACAAAGAATAACCAACGAGTTGAAAGATTCGTGACCAAAGACCCTTTAGATCTCCATCATCAGCTTGGTTGTGGTGGCACTACTTTCAAGCTTCGCATCCATTCACAAAAACTAGGATCATCGAAGTGAACAAAACTGGCTTTCAGCTTTGTCCGCTGTTCTGATGTCAACGACCTGAGTTGTGGGAATCTCGCCTCCTGCAAAAAAAATCGTCATTCAATATACAATTAGAGGTTTGGAGCAATCTTGAAATGTCGTTGACTTTTTTTTTTTTCAAGAAAACACTACTAAAGCCTTTTTCCCAACAAAATCATTTTCCAACAATTTATTTGGTCTCAGAATTAAGAATAAAGTGCTAGTGCTGTTTACCTGCTCATAAGGAGGATCCTTGTGTGCTGGAATGAGACGAGAGACAAAATATCGAGCCTGGGAGCTACCCTCCTGTTTCAAATGTAAATTGCCTGTTTCAAATCTTATAAGAAGAGTATGAAACTGGGTGTGGTAGTAAAGAAAATTAACCTTAAATGCAAGGATGCGAGGAGCTGGAAAGCGGCACTCGGTCAGCTCTTCAGCCAACGTCCTACATGCAGCTAGAGCAGCAGCACTTCTTCCTTCATCAGCTGCAAGTTCGGCACCCTAGGATCCATCCATCAATATTTAGAAAAAATATATATTATTATGAGAATATAAATACTACAATAAAATAAAAATTCTAAACAGGGAAATAATCTGGAGAAAAGGCAAGCAAAATTGTCAAATATGAACTGCAAAATAATTCATTAGTAGAATATTGTATTCGTAATCACAGATTATAGGATCGACAAAACTTTTGGCCCATAAATTTTATCAATTTCAGTTTCAATATCAATGGTTTTAACTACAAGAATGTTGCTGGCATGGTCTTTTCAGTATGCAATTGAAGTTGTACCAGCTGTAAAGACACTTTTGCTGATGAGGCATTGTTTAATGTCATCTCTAATTATCCATCTTACTTCGAACTCAACCATACAAAATCAGTTTGTGAAGTGATAATTACTCTCCACTTACATATTTTAATATGGTTTTATTCCCGGTCGAGGTAAGATCTTCAACACCCTCACATTGACGAATGAACATTTTGAACTTGAGATTAAATATTTATGGACAATCTAGCAGGAACTCGATAATGGTGGCATAATAACCCTAAAGAACTTGACTAGGATAAATTTTGATACCATTTTAGTAAGAGAGTTTATGTCTAATTCAAACTCAAAAAACCGACTTGTAAGGTGAGAATTGAACCCCACTTATATTTTATAATTTGGCTTTATTCCTAATCAATGTAGGATATCTAACAATCCATGTTAGTGAAGTCAACAAACAAAAAGGGTCCCTCGCATCAAATTTGACACCACATTAGGAGTTTTGTGATGAGACCATTGAGTCCAATCATTCCAGGGATAAGGAAATAGTAATGGTTCAGTAGGTGAAGCATGAAACTAAGGGGAAAGGTGGGAAATGTGGTTGGGGAGATAGGATCCTTTTATACAGAGAAAGAGAGGAGTGGAGGGGGAGGTAAGTAATGAGTCATTGACAACAATTCAGCTTTAGGCTTGGGCAAGGAAATAGAGGGTTCCTTTAGTATTTCCTGTTAATTTCTTTTATGTTTTAGATACTTGGGCATCTCATTTTGTTACAGTTGATATTGGGAAGACCAAAACAAAATTTTGGTAAAACTAAAGAAAACCAAATGTGTAATTTAGACCAAAGTTAAAATAAAGATCTTTAAACGGGGCTTTAAATATCGGGTGTGTTTCAACAACAAACCTATTCAGGCATCCAATAAAGAAAAAGATGACAATTTATAGACCCCAGCCATCAACTACCCTCGATTGCTAAGAGGACTCTCCCTCTTTACCATTACAATACAAATAACTAAATCACTAATTTTGAGGGAACAACGACCATGAGGACGAAAAGGCAACATCAGCATACCCATAGTAATTTCCAACACGGCACATTTTTTAATATAATCCAGAGTATAAAATGATTAAAATAAAACAACCAACTATATGATAAAGTGGAGTGTAAACAACAAACTCCTAACACTACCTACAATTAGTTAAAATTTATTAGAAACTATAGAATCATGAGTGTGAGACTCTCATTAAATAAGTGGAACCATAATTTTTTTTGTAATTTTCAATAAATTTCAATAAAAAGTAGACAAAACGTGTTCAAAAGAATGTGTCAGAGGGTGTCTTGCTAGCATTTCCCGTATGATAAAATGAAATGTGACTTAAAACATAACACTCAACTCCAAAAGTAAATCTTAGTCCAAAAGCTTAGAACAAAAAAAATGCAACATGAAGCATTTATCATAAAAAAATTCAAACTTAGAAGAGTTAACAAAATACAAGGAAGAGATTTTAGTGATGGGAACATGAAGCATTTATCATAAACAAATTCAAATTAGAAGGCTTAAGAAATTTCAAGGACGGGAATCCAGTCCATAATTGTCTATCAAATTCAAAACAGTTATGCACCATCTTAGTCAAGAGATTTAAAATAAAAGAACGTTTCTTTTCCCCAAGTATGCGTTACTAGTTGCCACACCCTTGGCTAGCCATCTGGCCACCAGCCTCAGCTGCTGGTGGCAACAGTGGCCCAGTAGCAGAGGAAACTGGAGAAAATCAAGACAGGAAATGAAGATAAAAAAAAAGGAAAGAAAAACAATGGACTCATAATCACTGTGGCTTGGTGCAATTGCACCACTCACCATTGCACATCATTAACACGAATTTAATTTGAAAACAACATGAATAGCGTAATGACTAATGTAAGTGCCAAAACAACATCCCCAATCTTCAACTAAAAATATATCAAAAGCTAGAAAAGGGCAACAGGAGGGCATACCAACCAAATGAAGACATCAGTGCCATGGTCAAGTACAACAGCAGCATCAGACTGCATAGCTAGATCATATGCCGGTAGCTCCTCAAAAGTTCCCCCCTCCCTGTGCATTAAACAACGGGGAGCTACCATTCTGAGTGATAGATCAAATGATGCATTCAGAAACAAATTCCTCAGCACAGACCTCTCATCTTCATGGCCAATAATGCTTCCCAAGAGTGGTCCTCTCCTGAGATGGAAAAGGAGCTCTGGTAAGAGAGCAAGCTCCTTTGGGAAGCTATGAAGTTTTGATTTAGGTAATTGGGAACCAAATTTTAGAGCAATATCCTTGATTCTTTCATCTATTGTTGATCGCATATCAATTGCGTCAGAATGGTTTTTGGCTCGCAACAGGGTTCTTTTTGCAATGAGGACCGAAGCCACTTCATCCTGAACACTCTCAAGATATGCAGAAATACTATCTACCGTTGGCAACCTAACAGTAATAACTCTCGACACATCAGCTTGATACACATTTGAATATTGAATTGCAAATTGGAAAAAGACAAAATCACTTTTAATATCTCCTTCGGTTTCCATGGAGAGAGAGAAACTTTGGGTTTCTTCAACACTTAGCATTTGAATATAAAGGGCAGCATCATTTTTAAATGTTTCATGGGTATCTACATGTGACTCTTCCCCTGGGCCGACGACTTGAGTAATGACAATATTATCTGATGTGCGCAATTCTAACAAACCATGAGAGCCTGCTGATCTGGAAGATGCCCTTTGCAAATTAACACCAAAGGCTTCCCCAAAATCATCATGGAGAACAAAAACTCCACCTGATGTTTTCGCAAGAGGATGTAAGATAGGAACTCTTACAGGACATGTTCCAGCACATAAAACATCAATTATAGTATTGTGTCGATGAGCCTCACGACCAAGATTTTCCATCCATTTAATTGCAGTCTTTTCCATGTAAGGATAATTAGGATGACTAAAAGAATGAGGGACAGATCCAGGCCCATAAGTGTTCGGTCCACCAGCACAGACAATAATTCTACTATTCCCCCCTGACCTTTTGACCACTCCCCTGGACAGATCAGCAGACGGACCCTGAATTATAGCAAGAGCAACCTCAACAGCAGTTCCTAGGCACCGATCACGAGAAGCTTCTGGTATATTTAACTTGTATGCCCTCAATGATGAAAATATGGAATGTGCTACAGCCAGTGAAGCATGCATTGGTGACAAGTATATACCAGTACCATAAATTAATGCTTTCAAAGATTCTTGACTAGGTGATTTCTCCCCAGGCAGCACATCAGCTGATGCCATTGACTCTTCTGAGAGATCATACACTGAAACAGTACGACCATATAATACAATTCCTAATCTCGTTGTTGGCGGGAGAGAATCAACAAAAGCATGCAAAGAACTCTGTAGATGGTGCAGGTGAGGTTCATCTAAACATTCATCTATAACAAGAACAATTGGGGCAGACATTCTAGAATCAGAAACTGGAACAAAACCTGGTCTCTTGTTCTCAGTTTGAGCATAGTCAAACACGGTTGAAGATAATTCCAGAAATCTGCGAAGATCTTCCTTGCTATGTGCAATGTACTCCCCATCACTTCCATTCAGTTTCCGACATATAACACACTGCCACTGGCCTGATCCAAGTAATATGTTGCAATATATATTTGCATAAGCACCACAGCTTTGGCATCGATGAGGATCACGCTGTATTACCTGGGGGCCCATTGAAACCTCCCTCCCAGGAGAGACCAACGCCCCAAAACCCAAACTGGGCACATTGGCTTGTTTCTTCTGTTTCAGTACCTGCTTAGCAAATAGAACGTAAAAGTTATTTATATATTAAAAGAATTGAGAATAATGAATGTTAATGCCTTGACTATGAATTAAAATAAACCAGAACATCCATATATACCTTACGAGCTGAAAAAAGAACAAATGATGACTCTTCAACGGGAACCTTCTCGTCTATACTTTCAGAAACTTGCTGCTGCAACTCAAACGATCCATTTGAAAATTGCAGTGGCGATGATGACGTTGGCAAAGAAGAACCTGAAGAAAGTGCAAGAGGCTGAGGCGATGCAGGTGATGTTCGAAAAGGAACCGCAGCTGGACGGACCGGCGACGTAAAAACCGGGGGTCCAGGAGGGGTGCTCAAGTGAGGAACAGAACTGCCAGTGGTAACCCCATTGGCTGGTGATAAAACGCCAGGGGTTTTAACGGAACGGGAAGAAGCTTGATCTTGCTGTAAGTGCAGTTTTGGTGGAGGAAAACCAGGTGGTGACGCTACAAAATTAGGAGGGGGCGGAATGGGACTCTTCTCATGGTTTCCACTCTCTCTCTCAGGGGTGAACCCAACATTAGGTTGTGTTGGGTTAGCCATTGAAAATCAAGGAGGCCACTAACAAGAAACAGTCACAGGTACAATATCAAGAAGCAGAATTCACAAAATATACTATGCTAAAACCAGAATTGAATTGACAAAAATCAATACTTCCAAGAAAAAACCCAGACCCTAATCAAGATTCTTATTCTAATCACGAGACAATAATAATTCCCAACTAATTCCACCGAACCTGCTCAGATACTCAACCAAAGGGTACCCAGTCACCATCCATCATCAGCTGGTCATAGATCCCCTCTGCAGAGGAATAACCAGATCCCAAATTAAAGAAATCAGTTAGGGTTTGAATGGAGATCAAGATTTGGTGTAATGGAACTAAAGAAAGTGTGGATTTGCGAACCTGAGAGAGAGACGATAAATGGTGGGGGAATGACAGAAGAATTAATGATGAAAGGGGCAAGAATCGAAATTGTTGACTTTTGGGCACTCTTCTTGCTAATTCCGAGTCCCGCGAGTGGGTTTACGAAAAACGCTGTTCTTTGTGTTATAAAGTCATGTCCCCTTTGTTCGTAATTGGATTTGGATTGGGAGGGTTGGGGTTTGAGATTTTTCACGCGCGAGATAAAAACAAAAACAAAGCGAGCTACGCAGTGAAACCTCGGTTTTTCATCTTACGTGTTCCTTTCCTTGTTGGCACGTTGCTACTCGCTAACCTGCGACAACTCCTCCACGAGGACTTGCTCACGTCACCTTCTACGCTGGAACACACCTTAAGTATGTTACGAAACACGTGCCGAAAATCAAATTAAAAACTTTATTATTTTAAAACGGGAGCATCATAAAAATATGAAAAAGTATATATACTATAAAATAATCTGAATGATTCAAGATTAGTTAGGTTTATTTAATTCAAATAAAAATTATAATTGATTTATATAGATGTAAACATTCTCAAAATGTTTTTTTTTTTACAAAATTATGTACATTTTTTATAGTGAAAATATTACTATCCGTTTTGTCCAAAAAATTAAATATTTAAACTGTTATATAATTTTATTAATCATCCACTGATTTTAAATTAATTAAATAAATTATGAGATAAATCGGATAAATAAATATCTTGATAATTTCATTAACAATTTTTATATTGATATTGCAAACTAAATAAATATTTTATGATTTCATTCATTAAATCGCAAGTTAAAAATGAAAAATTAATATTAAGATTTTTAAAGATGAATAATACTAGTATTTATAAAAGTTTTATTTTTTTCATTTTTACTTATAGGATAACTAAGTGATTTAATAAAATCACTATTGTATAAATTATAAAATAAAGTTTTAAGAATAATTGAATACAAAGTATCTATTTTCTTAAAATTTTATTGATTGAATGATGGTGGACACATAAATATCTTTTAAAAAAATATAACAATCATTAAATAAATAAGTAAATAGAATAAAAGATTTAACTATTTTTCCTTAACGACGTATTTTGGGAAATAAGTAATTAAGTCAAATGAATTTTGAAATTCAAGTTAAAACATTAATTATTTAAATAAGTAAAGAACACTCCATTTAGTATTTTTATTAAATAAATAAATAAAATTTAAAATAAATAAATAATTGATTCAGTATAATAAATATTAACATATTTTATTTTTAATAAAATAAAAAATATTTTGACATTAAAACATTAATTTTATTTTAATATACTAAGATAATTGAATATGTGTTTAAAAGAAATTAACTTAATATAATTAATATAAATATAATTTTTTTAATGAAACACGTTGTAACAATAATTAAAAACTAAATATGTGTTCAATTATTCCAATTTAGAATTTAAAAAAATAATTATTTTATACTAAGAATGAAATATATAATTGTTATATTTAAATGATTATTTGTCATTTAAAAATCAAAATAATTAAAATATAATATAATAATTATTGAATAAAGTGAAAGTGTGATTTTAGTTGTGAAATTGTGATTTTAGTTTTTATCAATTTTGATAAACTTAGTTTTAGTCTCTATATTTTAAATCAATGAATTAGTTTTTTTTTGTAAATAAAATTTAACTATTTGTTTTACCTTTGTAATAGTAAATAAATGTTATAGTCAAAATTGAGTATGAAAATGATTAATTTAGCATGTATTTAGAAGATAAAGAATTAATTCATCAATTTGAAAATATAGATTGAAATTAATTTGAAAAAAATATATAAGGAATAAAAACATATTTTTAATTAAATAATAAAATTTGTTGAGGGCAATAAAATGGACATCAAGAGTGAGTTATTTCACTCAATTACTAAGGATAATAAATCTCATTAACTCCCAATTTAAACCTTCCAAAAAAATACTAAGAACCTTACTACTTTAAACAAGTTATAAAGAAACACATGTTCGTTTAAATAGACATTGAGTTGTGTTTAAATCAAAATAGACAATGTCTCAATAATTTAAAAATTAAAATCACAAGGATTCAAATAGGCACATCTAAGATCAAAAGTAACTTAGTTACTTTACATCGAACCATTAGATAACTGACAAAAAAAAAAAAAAAAATCAAAAAAAAAAAAA
>Ga0209700_102357_pt1 | contig 38443 bp, 9 predicted proteins | sample SiratroredBW_FD_187528 | JGI IMG/M metagenome (GOLD analysis project Ga0209700, IMG submission 187528) | Root nodule microbial communities of legume samples collected from California, USA - Siratro red BW (SPAdes) (version 2) | ecosystem: Host-associated > Plants > Roots > Nodule | place: USA...
TCAGACTCAGATTTGGAGAAGCTCAAAGTTCCTTCAGATTTGAAAAAGAGAGTGGCTCAAACTGCCCTAGCTGCTTTGATACGAAAGAGGAATGAATTGGTAAAACTTCATTGCTTTCTTCTAATAACAAGAATGATTGTACTTTATATTCATTCTCAGTAGCTATGAATGGGCACTGAGAACATACACTTAGTTATCCTAGAAGAACATATATACATGTTACCTTAAAACTTATGTATAGTTATATACATAAGTATTAGTAAGTTGGTTGAATCCACACTGTCATTTAAGTAAGCTGTTTATTTCCATCATTTTTGTCTTACCTACTGCAAAATTTTAATTTAAACAATAAGGAGTATCACATAGTACCCAATATACATCCTCGCAGGTGTTGTTGTGACTATTAAAGTAGTATTCTGTTTCCATAGCCAGACCTACTATGCTGGTTTTACTTAATTTAAGGATTAGATTGCTGTTAAAAAATTTTCTATTTGCGTATATCTAAGATTTAGTTACTCCATTTCAGGCCCTTCAGCGCCGCAAGATAGGGGACGAGATTGCTGTTTGTGATAGAAATATGAAGACAATATTAACTGGTGTGTTTTCCTTTCAGTGTCCTGTGCTATCTGTCAAACTGTAGAGTAAGTCTGGTACTGGTTTAGGCAGTGATTATTGGCTTTTTTTATGCATTTTCTCAATTTAAAATTAATCTTAGAATTGGGCTTAACACCAAACTCATTCCCACAAAACAGTGACTACTTTGTATGATTCTGTCTCTTTCGCAAGGTATCTGGTTCATTAAACTAAACATTGTTTGTATTCATTAAGCTCCCCGACATCCATCAGCCCCCAAACTCAACATTGTTTGTATTCTTCTAGGGTCTGCCCATGGAGTTGGGATCTCCCAAATCAACTTGCGTAACAAATTTCAAAATAATATAAGTAGTTTTAGGTCTCATCTATTAGAAAAAATTTCTCTGTATGGCGTTGACTATGAAGTCTGCTATCATATATAACATGTAGTGTTGTCAAAATATTATGAATTCAACAAGCATGTTATGTCCAAGGAACGGTATGCTTATCCTTGATTTGTGAATATGACTCCAATTTGATTTGTCCACAAACTCAAGCTGCTGTGCTGTGAGGATCTTTTAATTTGCTATGAACAATTGTGTTAATGATCACCTGCTCATTTGCCTTTGCATCTGAAGATTCACAATTGTTTAGTATTGATGGCTGATATATGTTATATTTGCAAATTGCAGTCCTACTCTATACTATACTGAAGACTTTTTAATGCTAGAATTAGTTAGAGCCTGAGAAAATAATTGACTTGTGAGCTGCGAACCAGATACTAGTGCGATTCACTGTCTGGCTCACTAAATTGAACTAGGTACCAGATACTGGAATTATAGATGAACTGTGAACAAGCACTGATTTTTCATGTCTTTTTTGACAAATGTAGATGGGGAAGATAACTTTAGAAAGATTGAATCAATTATAGAAGACTGTAATGATACATGGCTCAGGAATCAAGAAAGGGTGTTCCTACAACAAAGCTCACCTCCTAAGAGGAAAAAGTTGTCAGAGGCTGTCTTTATAACACAAAGTCCATGTGAGGTAAGCAATGTTCTATTTACCTACTTGCAGTAAAAGGTAAAATGTTGTCACTTACATGATGATTTATTATTAAATTTAGTAGTGTGCATACAGGATCAACTGGTTGTGTTGCTAATTTCTTGGAAGGATTGTTTCTGGTAGAGGAAAGTATTGAAACTAGAATGAAATGGTTTTAAAAAGTTCTTATGTAGGGCATGTTAATTGTAGTTAATTTGAACAATGTCACGCATAGGCGTTGTTTATACACTGTGTGGCTTCATCTTTACAATTGTACACATTTTTACTGCTCACTAAAAAGGTTATTAATCAATGCAAGTCTTCAACTATATACCCAATTATGAGTAAAGATTCTTCCAAGAAGCGCAACATGCACGGTTAACTTTTTTTTCATTTTGTGATGTGTACATCTCTGAAGCACCTCAGTTTGATATTATTACCTACCTTTGTTATGTGATATTTTCTCTCTCTTGTCTGACATTTTTCAATAATATACATTATGGGAGGGGTCTATTGCCTTAAAAAAATATAAGAACATTACTTATTAATTAGCAGAAAGCCCACTATACTCCTTATTTTCATTGAAATAAAGTATTTAGAAGTATGTAAATCTTGCAGGAACTGGATGATATATGTCGCACAAACAATTGGGTCCTGCCAACTTATCATCTATCTCAGTCAGAGGGTAAGGCTATCTAATCTAGACTTTAAAAAGCACAAGCGGCATAAATTCTCTTTATGAATAAGTTATGGATAACTTCTCTTAATGAGAAAAAATTAAGATTTGATAATTGCACTTTTTGTGCACCTTATTAATGGATTAATGTGTCTATGTTGAGAAAATATTATACACCCTAATGTGACAAACCAAATCTAACTAACCTTTCTATTGAAGGTGGATTCAAAGCCAGTGTAACGGTTAGAGGAGTGGAGTTTCAGTGTTCATTTGAAGGTAAAATGGGTTCCAGTCCTTCTGAAGCAAGAGAATCAGCTGCACTTCAGATGTTGATCAACTTGAGAAGTATCGCAAAATCAGAACAGTGATAGCAGAAGCTTAGATGACATATTTCCCTTGGGATTATTAGTCTTCTCTAGAATTACATTAATGATAATTGACTAAATATCAGTCTTTGATCATTTTTACTCAATTTAGTTAAAAATTACTTCACTTTTTAATTTTTTCTTTCAGTTTTGGGACCTTGTTTTTAATATGATATGTGGATAACTCTAGTCGACTGTTTTTTGTTTAGTATTTCAATTTTTCTTTCACCTCTTTCTTTTCTACATGGTTGGTAAGTTTAGTTTGTGCGACTTCTTATTTTTTTCTCTTTTGGTATATCTTTCCAAAACTATGAAGTCAAGGTGTTCAATCAGAAAGATAAACTCAAGAGAACTTAGGAGAACAAAATAAGGTGAGTGATTGTGGAGAAATATATTAGTGATGTTCTTTGGAATATTCTTTTAATTTGATACAAGAGATGCTTTTTTAGTAAGCAACTCCTTTTAATGAATTGATGATTGTGATCTTCACTAAAAACAGGTAACCATAAACCAGTTTGGATCATTTGTGTGATTATGTATGCCTTGTTATCCAATCATTCTCAGAGTAGAGTTGTATCTTGTTTCCAATGTAGTCTTTTCCTTGAGTATTTTTTTTGTTTGGTGACATAACATAAGTGAGGGTGCACACAGCGTATGTTTCTATTCAGTGTTATGCGGGGACATGATCTGTCCTTTAAAATTTAAAATAGCACATGATCTGTCCTTAAAATTTAAAATAGCAGATAATTTTTTTTTTGACAAAAGTGTATGAAATTTAAATTAATATAAATATTAAATTTTAACTTTTGTAAAATAATTTGATAGAAAATAAAAATATATACCCTCTTGGACCTATATTTCATCTAAAAGGATGTAAAACATATTATTTCAATTAAGACTGCTTCTTCCATAGTATCTTCCTCCACCTCCATAAAAAGACATAAATGTCACTGATCTTACATTATGAGTTACAGATTATAGAATCTGTAAGTAATATATATTTAGGATTGAAAAATTCATGACTCATGAACTGTGTAATCGTTAAGTAATTTATGAGTTAAAAGTTAAGTAATTTATGAGTTACAAATTGTTTAATGCGTAAGTAATTTAAAAGTCGTAAAAGCTTACAAAATATACAATACATAATAATAATAATAATAGAAGTGTATGAAAAAATATTATGGATGGTAAAATATTTATTATGGAAACAGTATTCAAATAAATGTCATCAAATTCGCATGAAAGATTAAAATATTTTTCAATCTTGATAGATATATTCACAAAATAAAAAATTTATGGAATGTTATCACATGGTTACTAAATAGTATAATGTTATTATGCAATTTGTTTAGTTGTTTTATTAATACAATTTATATAATATTTTTGCCTTTTATGAAATATATTTCATATTTTTTTTATCACCTCTTAATTGTTCGTTCACTCTGTGTAAGATTTGTTGCACAAATATTTTTTTTCGTGAGATGTATAAAAAAACAAAAAAAAAGACCACCAAACAAAGAAACAAGTGAGAGAGAAAAATAGGTAACAACTAGCAATGGCAAAAAAAGGAGAAAATGAAAAGCATGATATACATCAAACACATGCTTAGAAATTTAATAAGACAACAAATTATCTTATTTGAACTCCTCGCTGATAGTAACAACTCAATCATGTTTCTGTTCATGGAGAAAAAAGTATTTCTTCAAGTGAAAGGAAATTTATGGATTAAAGAAACTTGCTCAGATGAAAATGCAAGACTTGCTGTTTTCACCTGGTTTTTGTGTATATTATCTTTATAATAATGATGAGATTTTGGGAAAGAAACGGATTAACATGCAATTTCATCCTGTTACCCTTATCATGTCAATTTATAATGTTTCTATAAACTAAACATTTGGAAGATAAATTGACATGTTATATAACATACATATATCATCAATTCTAATTTATATTTTTTTAATAATTATTGAAATTTTTATTAATATATTTTTATATTATAATAAAATAAAATAATTTCAATTTTGGTATTTTATGAAATAACTTTGATATGTTATAAGTATATTTAATTTTAAATATTAATGATTTTTCTTCATTTTAATTTAACAGTTATTTTAATCTTAATCTATATTTTCATAATTTTTTAACATTTAATTATGTTTTATTTTTAATGTAAGGGCATTTTGATATTTTTGAAATATATCAATTATAAACTTCTTTCATTAAATCATTAACCAAATCTTTTAAAAAAATTATTCTTTTTTATTTTTCTCTTTATCCAAATAATTACTTTTTCGTTTCTTTTCCACGTGTTCATTTTCAGATCCGAATCCAAATAAAACGTAACAGAAGCATTGTGCACAAGAAAACGAATACGAATAGAATCAAATCAACAATTGATCTTCTTGTGGGTGAATCTAAACATCACCAACTACTTTTTTGAAATCTCTTTGAATATCTCTAACATTTTTAATGTACAGTGTACGTAGAATGCTAAGTTAATCTAAGTTAATATCTAATAACCTATCACATCTTAATTCAATCTTATAAAATTAAATTTCCATCTATTTATAAATTATTGAAAAACCTTTTTTTTAGTTTATGTAAGATCTTCAACACACTCTCCCTAACTCGAGTGTGAAATTTATATGTAAGAGTAGTCCGATGACAGGTCAATCGCAGGTGGCCCGATAAGTCTAATAACCTTGTTAAAATAGGCTATGATATCATATTAGAAGTTGACTTTTAAGCCTAACTCAATAGTAAAGTAAGATTTGCACCCACTTATAAATTATGAAAAGACTTCGTCTATATTGATGTGAGATCTTCAACATTTTTAACCTAAATAACTTATAGTTTTAAAAGAAATAAATTTTAAAAAAATATTTTGTAAAAATTATGAGATTTAAAAAAAATTAAATATTTTAAATTATTATTTGTATACTTATTGTAAAATATAATTTTAATATTTATTATTTTTTAAAATATTTCTATTAAACTATAATGAAATTTCACATATGAATGTAGATTAGAAGTGACGATTTTGTGAGAAACTAGTTGATCCAATGTACAATAAAAATATTAAAATTATATAAGTAATACAACTCTATACTTTAAATTAAAATTATATCATTGTTATAAAATATTTAATATTTTAGGTAATTAATCAAATTTATAACAGTATTTTGCATCTCAAATTTAAGTTTAAAAATATTATCATATAATAAAGTACACAACATATTCACAAGTGCACATGACTTTTGTCTTAATAATATTATTAATGATTTAATATTAATAATATAATTTTATTTAATATAAATTAATAATATTATTACTATAAATTAGTTAAAACACTACAATAATTAATATAAATAACATACAATTCATAATATTATTTGATATAATTATTTAACAAACCATTAAAATATTAATATTTGGAGAAAAAAATAACAATATTAATATTAAACTATGTTTACTTTTTTTTGAAAATCCACCATTTTGTCAATTACTTATTACTTTACAATTTCCAAGACGGAAATTTATATCCCAACTACTAAGTGTCATAGCATTAATTTATTACTTTTACATGGAATATAACACACTAAATTAGTAATAACTGCAATTTTCTTAAAATAAACAAAACATACATCCATTGACTATTTGTATATTTGTATAAACGTAATCAATGTTTTCATTTAGACAGAAAAGTGAATATATTTTCTATAACAGTACAGTATGGATGATTTTACCTTAATAATTTGATGAATTAATAATATTTATTTAATAATGATGAATTAATATTAATAATATAAATTTATTTAATATACAATTAATAATATCAATATTATACTATTTATACCTTATAGTTAATAATGTACATTTTTAATAGTATCTTTGTTATTCAATTAATAATATTAATACAATACAATTCCTATAAATTATTACACCTTATAATTAATAATATTATTTAACGTACAATTAATAATATTGATATTATACAGTTCATTTAAGATTATTACACTTTACAATTAATAATATTAATAAACTATAAATATCTTAAATATACAATTACTGATATTAATACTAACCTATCTCTAGATTTTTTAATGGAACTATAATTTTATAACATACTTTTATTAAAATAAAATTAGTATTATAAAAAATAATTTGATTTCTACCAGTTAATTATAGAACTTGTATCCATTTCAATTTTGAAAACTTAATTACAGAAATATGACAATAAAGTAGCAAAATGTATATTTTTTTCCAGTACGAATATTTTTATTTGAAAAAAATATAATTTTTAGTAGTAAGATGTAAGCAAATAATTTACTATTACAAAGATCTCAGGAATTAGAAAAATATCTTATTTTAGTTTTTCCTATTATGCTGCATTCGCAATTTTAATCACTCTATTCTTTTTAAATTACAGTATTTCCATTAGTCAAATCCAGTGTACGATAAAAAAATCAAATCACAATAAAAAAACTAAAATTATTTATGACCGAGACGTGAAAAGACTCTTATGTACCTTACCGTCTGATTGTCCAATCAAACTCCAAGATGATCTGCTCTCTTATAATAAATTTGTGTGCAGTGAGGAAGGTTGAGCATTTTTCTCTTTGGCTGATTGTTCTGCATTGAGATTCCTGTAAGATTTCGCAATCTCTTTATGCATTGCTATTCCTGTAAGATTTATTGTAGCTTTTGAACTTGATTATTTTTTTTTTATTTTATGTTATTTTTTTGTTTGTGGCTTTTCGGATAAGTTTTGGTTCAACACCTATCAATCTGTTTAGGTGACTAAGTAGAAAGAGTCTCTGAAATTTATGTAACTAAAATTTGTTTGTTTGATGATGATGCACGTGGAAATGATGATGCATGTTAGAATTAAAGAATGTGTTTGTTATATGAATATTTAAATAGTTAGTTCAATTTTTTAAGGATGTGTTTATGTTGAAGATGATGATGCTTGTTGAATTAAAGAATGTGTATTTGTTCTATGAATATTTAAGTAGCTAGTTCAATTTTTTTAAGGATGTGTTTCCATGTTGATCTGTGGTAGTTTAGATGATATAAGAAATTTGTCTGTAAAATGTACGAGCCAATGTTTTGAATTGAGCATTTTTCATTCCTTCTTTATGGGTTGGTCTGCAATTTCTTTCTCCACTGCTACTCTTATGATATGAATTTTTTTTTTTCTTTTGAAATTGATTCAATTATTTATTTTATTTATTTTTGTAGTTTTTTTTCTGAGTTTCCGCACCCATTGAGGTATTCATTGAAAAAGATTGAATAACCTACCATTGGGATATTCAATGAAAAAGATTGAATAACCTATTTGAAGGCAAACTATAAATCGAGATCAATCTTGTTTAAGTGATAAGAATTTATGTGAGAAATGCTGATTAAAGAATGTGTATTTGTTGTATAAATATTTTTAAGGATGTGTTTGCATGATGATCAGCAGTTTTAAGATGAATTTAAGATGATTATTTTATTTAAAATAACATTTTTTTAATACAATAAATAGATTGTAGATATGGAGTTGAATAAAAAAAGAAACATACCCTATGTATCTTCTTACTATAAATATTTTTAAGATAATAAAAATTAGCTCAATTACAAACAAATAACCAGTTTCTTGTGCATGCACTGTAATTAATTATTCTTCGTATTTTTAGAATGTTTTTGAGATTTTATTAGTAAAATTTGTTTGATGTGAATATTCAATTTTGATATGAGTTGTTTCTTATTTATGTTTTAATAAGAATATAGTTAGTTTGTGCTTTTTCTTACACTTATGTATTTGCTTCATAAGTTAGTTTTGTCAAGATAGTAACATGTGTTTTCTGGAAACAGGTGAAGACCTTGAACATGGCTCCATCAGACGTTTGTCCCACTGAGGATGCAGTTAAGGCCTTTATAGAACATTTGGTTGACCCAGTGCTGCCAGCAAAGTCATCTGTTCATGAAAACCCATCACCTTATCAACAGAACTTAGTTGCCAGACAGGTGCCTACCTTGTTTACCTCTCTTTGTGCTTGTATAACCATCTAACCATTAACCTAGGCGACTTTTGTGGACATATTGTTTTTGTCCCTCTGTTTTATTAGTTGTTTGGGAATCTTAACTTTAAGAATTATTCAACATAGTTAAAGATTGTTTTCACTTTTATGTTTCCTTTTCCTTACTTTGCTATCTACATTACTTTCATGTGTTGTTGCATGGAGTGTTGAAAGCATGTTTTATCTTGTACTTTGCAATTACAATGCTATTTCATTTATTTTTGTCCCTCTGCATCTCATTAAAAATGGAAAGAAAGAATCCAGGTTCATATTGCCTTATTTATAAATTACAGTATGATTATAGATCTATAAGAGTGCATAAGGAGGACATTATCATCTCTAGTTACTGATTTTCCTATTTGAGTTTTTTTTTCTTTTTTGTTTTCGGTGCGTTGGGCTGTCTTACTTTATAATTACCACCACAGAAAACAGATTTATTAACCTTTTCTGACACTAATTTATTAACCTTGTCTGACACTAATTTATGTACACCAGTACAAAGGTTAATGGGGTAGCATATCTCTCATAACATAAAATATTTCTACCAATTCTAACATCTTTTAACAGATTAAAAATAACATTTAACATTATATTAACATTTTTTAGACAAATACTATCCATCTAATTCAAAATGACGATATAAAATTCAAAAAAACCACATAATTTCAATATAACTCAATTAACTTACTCGTACAGTTGTTTTCATATTCGTTTAATTTTAAATTAATTTAATTGACTAAAATCTCACTATAACTTAATTGCACATCAAAATACAACTACTTTAAATCAACAACATTCTCCAAAATCTACTAACTTTCTATCTTTTGAATTCCAATATCAATAAAATACACTCATTTTTTAATTCAAGCATCTAACTTCAACGGAGTTTTAATTTCCAAAATTAAATAAGTAAAGTTATTACTTCCTTATTCTTATTTTTTTTGTATTTTCAGTCAACTATTATTAACATAAAGTGCTATCCAAACAACAAAATAATAAAATTCAAGAGAAAATAAAAAACTTACTTCAATTGAAAATTTTTATTAGTTAGAATTATTTTTTATGTTATGATCGTCAACATAATATAGAAACATGTTTATAGAAACATGTTTTTATTATAAGTAAATTTTAAATTTAATTTAATCTTATAAAATCGGATTTGCATCCATTTATAAATTATTAAAAGATCTTATCTCTAGTCGATGTGAGATTTTCAATATACTTCTCTCATGCCGAGACTCCTAACTCGAACATAAAACTTATATGTAAGAGTGACCCGATAGCGTGTGGCCTGATAGGTCCAACAACCTTACTAGAATAGACTCTTATATGACTGCTTCTTCCTATACCTCTAAGTGTTCTTAAGACACTTCCAAATATTTGAAATACTCCTAAACTGATCATGTTATAATGACAATTTTGTCGTTGATTACATAAAACTAATGTAACAGTGGAGGAATAGGGAGGTGGCTGAGTTGCAACGAACGTTGGCGGTAGAAAAATCAGTGCTTCAGGTGCAGTGAACGTGGGCAACGTGTCTCATTTGCGGCGACATGTGTAGTTGGTTGCGGCAGAAAGAGCAGCGACACGCGGCGTACTATCACGGGAGGTAAGTTTGGTGTGATAGGTAGTTGAAGGTATAAGTTACGGAATGAAGTATTATGGAATTGTTTTCCGATTTCAAAATATAGTTTCAGAATATCCTATTTCGTAGTTATATGCCTTTGAAAATTATAGGTACGGAATGAGATATTTTGAAATACTTCATTCCGTAATTATATGCTTTCGAAATCCAAATGCATACAGTAACAAAAAAAATTTATCCAAATTAACCACAAAACGTTCAATATATCATCCGTACCTCAAATACTTTACAAATGCGTTAACTTTAATATACAAATTTAGGATTCTAAAAGGTATTTTTGTCTACACACTAATAAGTCAGGAGTATTTTTGATAATTTTTAAACATTTGGAGGTGGCTGAAGAAGACTTGGAAGTGAAGGAAGAAGCGAAGTGGACTTTAAGTTTAACTCAACCTTACAAAACTGACTTGTAAAGTACGGTTTACACTCACTTATAAACTATTTGAAAGACCTCATCTCTAATTTTCTAATCGATGTGGAATCTCCAACATTTTTAACCTAAAAAAATAATAAGAAAAAGCTTATAGTTTTAAAAGAAATAAATTTTAAAAAAATATTTTATATAAATTATGAGATTTAAAAATAAATAATTAAATATTTTAAACTCTTATTTGTATACTTATCATAAAATATAATTTTAATATTTATTATTAATATTTCTATTAAACTATAATGAAATTTCACATATGAATCTAAATTATAAGTTTCACATTTGAATCTAAATTATAAATGATGATTTTATGAGAAACTAGTTGATCCAATATAAAAAAATATTAAAATTATATAAGTAGTACAATTTTATACTTTAAATTAAAATTATATCATTGTTATAAAATATTTAATATTTTAGGTAATTAATAAATTTTATAACAACAATATTTTGCTTATCAAATTTAATTTACAATTTTAATGATATATTTGATATTCAATTAATAATATTAATACAATACAATTTCTTTAAAATTATTACACCTTATAATTACCAATATTATTTAACGTACAATTAATAATATTGATATTATACAATTCATTTAAGATTATTACACTTTACAGTTAATAATATTCATAAACTATAAGTATATTCAATATACCATTACTGATATTATAATAATAATCTATGTCTAGTTTTTTTAAATGAAACTATAATTTTATAACATACTCATTTAAAAATAAACTACTCATATAAAAATAAACTAGTATTATAAAAAATAATTTGATTTGACCATTTCAATTTTGAAAACTTAATTACAAAAATATAACAACAACAAATGTATATTTTTTGTCTCAAATTGTCGTTAGCACAATATTCTACGAATATTTTTATTTGAAAAAGATATAATTTTTAGTTATAAGATGTAAGCAAAATAATTTATTATTACAAAGATCTCAGAAATTAGAAAAATATCACTTAGTTATTTTAGTTTTTTCTATTATGCTGCATTCGCAATTTTAATCACTCTAATTTTTTTAATTAGAGTATTTTCATTAGTGAAATTCATAATTGTAAGTAAAAAATCAAATCATGATAAGAAAAAAAAACTAAAATTATTTATGACCGAGATGTGAAAAGACTCTTATAACCACACCATCTGATTTCGCAATCAAACTACAAGATGCTCTGTCATAATATATTTGTATGCAGTTATAAAGGTAGGAAGGAGCCCATTGCTCCCAATCTCTTTCTGCATTGCCATTCTGGTAAGATTTGTGTGGTTTTTGAAAACGATTAATTTTTTTTATTTATTTTCTGTTATTTTTGTGTTTGTGACTTTTGGGATGAGTAATTTTTGTGTTAATACTAATAATATAAATTTATTTAACATACAATTAATAATATGAATATTATACCATTTATACCTAGCAGTTAATGATGTACATTAAATAGTACCTTTTATATTCAATTAATAATATTAAAACAATACAATTCCTTTAAAATTATTACACTTTATACTTAATAAGATTATATTATTGAATGTACAATTAATAATATTGATATTATACAATTCATTTAAGATTATTACAGTAAATAATATTCATAAACTATAAGTATATTCAATATACAAGTACGGATATTAATATTAATCTATGTCCAGTTTTTTTGAATGAAACTATAATTTTATAATATACTCATATAAAAAGAAATTATTATTATAAAAAATAATTTGATTTGACCAGTTAACTTTAGAACTTGTATCCATTTCAATTTTGAAAACTTAATTACATAAATATGACAACAAATTCAGAAATGTATATTTTCTTCCTCAAATTCTCACTAGCACAGTCCTGTACCGATATTTTTATTTGAAAAAAAAATATTATTTTTAGTTGCAAGATGTAAGAAAAATAATTTACTATTACAAAGATTTCAGAAATTAGAAAAATATCACTTAGTTATTTTAGTTTTTCTATTATGCTGCATTGGCAATTTTAATCACTCTATTTTTTTAATCAGAGTATTTCAATTAGTAAAATCCATCATTATAAGTAAAAAATCAAATCAGATTAAAGAAAAAACTAAAATTATTTATGTCTGAGATGTGAAAAGACTCTTATAACCTCACCGTCTGAATGCCGAATCAAATTACAAGATGCTCTCTTATAATAAATTTGTGTAAAGTGTGAGATGTATGAGTGCCGATAATTTGAGTTGAGCATTTTTTCTCTCTTTGGCTAGTAGTGAGTTCTAATCTCTTGCTGCGCGATTTCTATAGGATTCCAGTGTGGTTTTTGAAATCGATTATTATTATTATTTTTCTGTTATTTCTGTGAGAAAGATCTAAGACCGTATTTGAACTCAAAATATATGAATCTGTTTAGGAAGTGGAAAGAGTCTATGAAATTCATGCCAATAAAATTTGTTTGTTTGATGATGATGCATGTTGAATTAAAGAATGTATATTTGTTTTCTGAATATTTAAGTAGTTAGTTAAATTTTGTAAGGACGTGTTTGCATGTCCATCGGTAATAGTTAGTTAAATTTTGTAAGGATGTGTTTGCATGTCAATCGGTAATAGTTAGATGATATCTAAGACATTTGTGTGTAACATGTATGAGCCGATACTTTGAATTAAACATTTTTCTTTTCCTTCCTTCTTTCTCGGTTGACTGAAATTGTTCGTTTAATGATAATCCATCTTGAATTAAAGAATGTGTATTTGTTATCTGAATATTTAAGTAGTTAGTTTAATGTTTGAAGGATGTGTGTTGATTCGAGGTAGTTGATATGATATAAGAAATTTGTGTGTGTAAAATTTTTTTCATTCCTTCTTCCTCCGTTAGTCTGCAATTTCTTCCTCCACTGGGACTCTTATAATATGAGATTTTTTTTTGTGGCTTTTGAAATTGAATAGATTATTTATTTTATTTATTTTTGCAGCTTTTTTTTATGTGTTTCCGCATCCATTGAGGTATTCAATGAAAAAGATTGAATAACCTATTTGAAGGCAACCTATAAATGGAGATCAATCTTGTTGGTTAAGTGATAAGAATTTATGTGAGAAATGCTGATTAAAGAATGTGTATTTGTTATATAAATATTTTTAAGCATGTGTTTGCATGATGATCAGTTACAGTTTTAAGATGATTATTTTTATTTAAAATAACATTTTATTAATACAATAAATAGATCGTACATATCCGAGTTGAATAAAAAAAGAAACATACCTTATGTATCTTCTTAATATAAATATTTTTAAGATAATAAAAATTAGCTCACTTACAAACAAATAATCAGTTTCTTGTGGATGCATTGTAATTAATTATTCTTCATATTTTTAGAATGTTTTTGAGATTTTATTTAATAAAATTTGTTTGATGTGAATATTCAATTTTGGTGTGAGTTGTTTCTGATTTATGATTTAATAAGAATATACTTTAGTTTGTGTTCTTTTTTACACTTATGTATTTGCTTCATAAGTTAGTTTTGTCAAGATAGTAACATGTGTCTTCTGAAAACAGGTGAAGACCTTGAACATTTTTAATAGTATCTTTCATATTCAATTAATAATATTAATACAATACAATTCCTTTAAAATTATTACACCTTCATTCAATAATATTATTTTCAGTGTACAATTAATAATATTGATATTATACAATTCATTTAAGATTATTACACTTTACAGTTAATAATATTCATAAACTATAAGTATATTCAATATACAATTACTGATATTATAATACTAATCTATGGATAGTTTGTTTAGTGGAACTATAATTTTATAACATATTTATATAAAAATAAACTAGTATTATAAAAAATAATTTGATTTGACCAGTTAATTTTAGTACTTGTATCTATTTCAATTTTGAAAACTTAATATGACAGCAAATTAGCAAATGTATATTTTTTTTCCTCAAATTCTCGCTAGCACAATCTTGTAAGAATATTTTTATTTGAAAAAAATATAATTTTTAATTGTAAGATGTAAGCAAAATAATTTACTATTACAAAGATCTCATAAATTAGAATAATATCACTTAATTATTTTAATTATTTTAGTTTTTCTATTATGCTGCATTCGCAATTTTAATCACTATTTTTTTTAATTAGAGTATTTCCATTAGTAAAATTCATAATTGTATGTCAAAAATCAAATCAGGATGAAAAAAAAAACAACTAAATTTATTTATTTATGACCGAGATGTGAAAAGACTCTTATAACCTCACCGTCTGATTGCCGAATCAAACTACAAGATGCTCTGTTATAATAAATTTGTGTGCAGGAAGGTATGAGTCCATAATTTGAATTGAGCATTTTTAACTCTGTAGCTATAGTGAGTCTGCTTTTGCTCTGGAATCTCTTTTCTGCATTGCGATTTCGGTAAGATTTTGTGTGACTTTTGAAATCAATTAATTTTTTTTTTCATTTATTTTCTGTTATTTTTGTGTTTGTGGCCTTTTGGACGAGTTTCGGTTCTAAACACCTATCACTGAGTGAGAAAGATTGAAGTGACCTCAAAATATTGTGACTGAGTGGAGAGAGTTTTTGAAATTCACGGAACTGAAATTTGTTTGATGTGAATATTCAATTTTTTAAGATGTGTTTGCATGTCGATCTTTAGTAGTTTAGACGATATCTAAGATTTGTGTTTAAAATGTATGAGCCAATACTTTGAATTGAACATTATTTTTTCATTCCTTCTTTATCGTTCTTTATCGGTTGATTGAAATTGTTTGTTTGATGATGATGCATGTTGAATTAAAGAATGTGTATTTGTTATAAGAATATTTAAGTAGTTATAAAAAATAGATTAGTATTATAAAAAATAATTTGATTTAACCAGTTAATTTTAGAACATCTCAATTTTAAAAACTTAATTACATAGGACAACAAATTCGCAAATATATATTTTTTTCCTCAAATTCTCGCTAGTACAATTCTATACCAATATTTTTATATGAAAGAAAAAAAAAACATATTTTTTAGTTGTAAGATGTAAGGAAAATAATTTACTTTTACAACGATCCCAGAAATTAGAAAAATATCATTTAGTTATTTTAGTTTTTCTATTATACTGCATTCACAATTTTAATCACTCTATTTTTTTTTTAAATTAGAATATTTTTATTAGTAAAATCCATAATTATACATAAAGAAATAAAATAAGGATTGAAAAAAAAAGAATAAAATTATTTGTGACCGAGATGTAAAAAGACTCTTATGCACCTTACCGTCTGATTGTCCAATCAAACCACAAGATGCTCTGCTCTCTTATAATAAATTTGTGTGCAGTGAGGAAGGTTGAGCCTTTTTCACTCTTTGGTTGATAGTGACTTCTCTTATTTTGCTCTCTCTGCATTGCGATTCTGATAAGATTTTATGCGGCTTTTGAACTCGATTAATTTTTTTTTTATTTATTTTTTGTTATTTTTGTGTTGGTGGCTTTTCGGATGAGTTTCGATTCAACATTTACATATTTACATTGAAGGAGAAAGATTGAAAGATCGCGTTTGACCTAAAAATATCAATCTGTTTAGGTGACTAAGTAGAAAGTCTCTGAAATTTGTTTGTTTGATGATGATGCATGTTAGAATTAAAACATGTGTTTGTTATATGAATATTTAAATAGTTAGTTTAATTTTTTAAGGATGTGTTTATGTTGAAGATGATGATGCATGTTGAATCAAAGAATGTGTATTTGTTATATGAATATTTAAGTAGCTAGTTTAATTTTTTAAGGATGTGTGTGTATGTTAATCCGTGGTAGTTTAAATGATATAAGAAATTTGTCTGTAAAATGTACGAGCCAATGTTTTGAATTGAGCATTTTTCATTCCCTGTTTCTCAGTTAGTCTGTAATTTCTTTCTCCAGTGCTACTTTTATTATGATATGAGAATTTTTTTTTGGCTTTTGAAATTGATTCAATTATTTATTTTATTTATTTTTGCAGTTATTTTTAGTTTCTGCAGCAGGTATTCAATGAAAAAGATTGAATAACCTACCATTAGGGTAATGAAAAAGACTGAATAACCTATTTAAAGGCAAACTATAAATAGAGATCAATCTTGTTTAAGTGATAAGAATTTATGTGAGAAATGCTAATGATCAGTTGCAGTTTTAAGATGAATTTAAGATGATTATTTTTATTTACAATAACATTTTTTTTTAATACAAATAGATTGTAGATATAGAGTTGAATAAAAAAAGAAACATACCCTATTCAATTTTGATATGAGTTGTTTCTTATTTATGTTTTAATAAGAATATAGTTAGTTTGTGTTTGCTGCATAAGTTAGTTTTGTCAAGATAGTAACAGAAAACAGGTGAAGAGCTTGAAATATGACATACTAAATTAGTAATAACTACAATATTAATATTAAACTAACCAATACTAGAAATATTGATACTTTGAGGAAAATTGAAAATATTAATACTAAGCTATGTTTACTTTTTCTTGGAAATCTATTTTATCAATTATTTATTATTTTACAATTTCCAAAAAGAAAATTTACATCTCAACTACTAAATGTCAGAGTATTAATTTATTGCTTTTACTAAATATAACATAATGAATTAGTAATATCTACAATTTTCTCAAAACAAACAAAACATACATCCAGTTCTAACTCAAAATTTTTATTTATTCCTTTTTGGAAAGATTTTTTTTGTAAGATAAAGGCATATTGACTATTTGTATAAACATATCACTGTTTTCATTTACACAGTGAATATATTTTCTATAACAACACTAATATACTTGTATGGATGATTTTACCTTAATAATTATTGATGAATTAATAATATTTATTTAATATTGATGAATTAATACTAATAATATAAATTTATTTAATATACAATTAATAATATCAATATTATATCATTTATACCTTACAATTAATATGTACATTTTTAATAGTATCTTTGATATTCGATTAATAATATTAATACAATACAATTCCTTTAAAATTATTACACCTTATATTTAATAATATTATTTTAAGAGTACAATTAATAATATTGATATTATACAATTCATTTAAGATTATTACACTTTACAGTTAATAATATTCATAAACTATAAGTATATCCAATATAAATTACTGATATTATAATACTAATCTATGTCTAGTTTTTTTGAGTGGAACTATAATTTTATAACATATTCATATAAAAATAAACTAGTATTATAAAAAATAATTTGATTTGACCAGTTAATTTTAGAACTTGTATCCATTTCAATTTTGAAAACTTAATTACAGAAATATGACAGCAAATTCGCAAATGTATATTTTTTTCCTCAAATTCTCGCTAGCACAATCTTGTAAGAATATTTTTATTTGAAAAAAATATAATTTTTAATTGTAAGATGTAAGCAAAATAATTTACTATTACAAAGATCTCAGAAATCATAACAATATCACTTAGTTTAGTTTTTCTATTATGCTGCATTTGCCATTTTAATCACTCTGTTTTTTTAATTAGAGTATTTCCATTAATAAAATTCATAATTGTATGTAAAAAACCAAATAGGATGAAAAAAAGAAAAACCTAAATTTATTTATGACCGAGACTTGAAAAAACTCTTATAACCTCACCGTCTGATTGCCCAATCAAACTACAAGATGCTCTGTCATAATAAATTTGTGTGCAGGAAGGTATGAGCCCATAATTTGAATTGAGCATTTTTCACTCTGTAGCTATGATGAGTTTGCTTTTGCTCTGGAATCTCTTTTCTGCATTGTGATTTCTGTAAGATTTTGTGTGGTTTTTGAAATCAATTAATTTCTTTTTCTGTTATTTTTGTGTTTGTGACTTTTTTTTTTCATTTTTTTCTGTTATTTTTGTGTTTGTGGCTTTTTGGACGAGTTTCTGTTCAACACCTATCACTGAATGAGAAAGATTAAAGACGTGTTTGACCTCAAAATATTGTGATTGAGTGGAAAGAGTTTCTGAAATTCACGGGACCGAAATTTGTTTGATGTGAATATTGAATTAAAGAATGTGTATTTGTTATATGAATATTTAAGTAGTTAGTTAATTTTTTTAAGGATGTGTTTGCATGTTGATCCGTGGTAGTTTATATGATATAAAAAATTGGTGTGTGTAAAATGTACGAGTCAATGTTTTGAATTGAGCATTTTTCATTCCTTCTTTCTCTGTTTCTGCAATTTCTTTCTCCACTATGACTCTTATGATATGAGATTTTCTTTTGGCTTTTGAAATTGATTAAATTATTTATTTTATTTATTTTTGCAGCTTTTTTTCTGAGTTTCCACATACATTGAGGTATTCAATGAAAAAGATTGAATAACCTACCAATGGGGTATTCAATGAAAAAGATTGAATAACCTACCAATGGGGTATTAAGATTGAATAACCTATTTGAAGGCAAACTATAGATGGAGATCAATCTTGTTTAAGTGATGTGTATTTGTTATATAAATATTTTTAAGGATGTGTTTGCATGATGATCAGTTGCAGTTTTAAGATGATTACTTTTATTATACAATAAATAGATTGTAGATATGGAGTTAAATAAAAAAAAGAAACATACCCTATGCATCTTCTTAATAAAAATATTTTTAAGATAACAAAAATTAGCTCAATTGCTAACAAATAATCAGTTTCATTGCATTAACTGTAATTAATTATTCTTCATATTTTTTAAATATTTTTGAGAATTTTTTTCATAAAATTTGTTTGATGTGAATATTCAATTTGGGTGTGAGTTGTTTCTGATTTATGTTTTAATAAGAATATATATAGTTAGTTTGTGTTTTTTCTTACACTTATGCATTAGCTTCATAAGTTAGTTTTGTCAAGATAGTAGTAACATGTGTCTTCTGAAAACAGGTGAAGACCTTGAACATGGCTCCATCAGATGTTTGTCCCACTGAGGATCCACTTAAGGCATCTATATTTACTTTTATGTTTCCTTTTCCTTACTTTTCTATTTACATTACTTTCATGTGTTGGTTGCATGGAGTGTTGAAAGCATGTTTTATCTTGTACTTTGCAATTACAATGCTATTTCATTTAGTTTTGTCCCTCTGCATCTCATTAAAATGGAAAGAAAGAATCCAGGTTCATATTGCCTTATGATTTATAAATTACAGTATGATCATAGATCTATAGGAGTGCATGAGAAGGACATTATCATCTCTAGTTACTGATTTTCCTATTTGAGATTTTTTTTTTATTGTTTTAGGTGCGTTCGGCTGTCTTACTTTATAATTACCACCACAGGAAACAGCATCCTTTAAATGACACTAATTTATTAACCTTTTCTGACACTAATTTATGTAAAGGTAAATGGGGTAGCATATCTCTCAACTTTAAAAGAGAACCTGGGTCAAATAATTTAGAAAAACGCTTGAAAATAAAGCACCTTTATTTTTGCTAAAGCCCTTTAAGAGATTCAATAGAAGGGCGTCTGCCAATCTTAGAAAAGCTTGGCCAAACACTACCTAAGAGTTGCATTTTTTGAATAATTCATGACTGTAATGAAAATTTTGTTACTTGAATATAGTATCTGTCCCTGTGAGCATAAAAGCTTAAGAGTCCGGAAGTGAAGTCCCCACAACTAATTATCAACTTATGATATAGTTATAATAGTTAAATTTATCAAAATATTTCCTATATTTTATTGATAAGTTCTTCAGTACATGTACCAAAATTGTTTTGTAAATATTCATTTAAGCTTTGTAAAATTGTCAGATAATCATGTTCGATACTCATGAAACATTTTCAGTGCTATTATTCTATTGATAAATAAATAATATCATTAATGTGTTGCTTATCATATACGTTTTCAAAATTTGGTTTATTTCAATGTTTATTGACCGAAATCATAATTTGTTTCTAAGTGAGCTGCACCTCACTTCTATCATGATTGTTGAGCTTAGTTCCATTGTTTTGGCAGGCTTTAAATGTTGACTCAACAAATATGCTCATTACTGAAGGTGGAATCAACAATATTGCTTCTTTGCACAATATGTATGACAATAGGTCCAATATCTCATCTGAAGAAGACACTGCAGATGGCTGTATTCAGATTGCAAATCATTCTGACTCAGATCTGGAGAAGCTCAAAGTTCCTTCATATTTGAAAAAGAGAGTGGCTCAAACTGCCCTAGCTGCTTTGATACGAAAGAGGAATGAATTGGTAAAACTTCATTGCTTTCTTCTAATAACAAGAATGATTGTACTTTATATTCATTCTCAGTAGCTATGAATGGGCACTGAGAACATACACTTGTTATCCTAGAAGAACATATATACATGTTACCTTAAAACTTATGTATAGTTATATATACATAAGTATTAGTAAGTTGGTTGAATCCACACTGTCATTTAAGTAAGCTATTTATTTCCATCATTTTTGTCTTACCTACTGCAAAATTTTAATTTAATTAATAAGGAGTATCACATAGTACCCAATATACATCCTCGCAGGTGTTGTTGTGACTATTAAAGTAGTATTCTGTTTGCATAGCCATACCTACTATGCTGGTTTTACTTAATTTAAGGATTAGATTGCTGTTAAAAAAATTTTATATTTGCGTATATCTAAGATTTAGTTACTCCATTTCAGGCCCTTCAGCGCCGCAAGATAGGGGACGAGATTGCTGTTTGTGATAGAAATATGAAGACAATATTAACTGGTGTGTTTTCCTTTCAGTGTCCTGTGCTATCTGTCAAACTGTAGAGTAAGTCTGGTACTGGTTTAGGCAGTGATTATTGGCTTTTTTTATGCATTTTCTCAATTTATAATTAATCGTAGAATTGGACTTAACACCAAACTCAGTCCCACAAAACAGTGACTACTTTGTATGATTCTGTCTCTTTCGCAAGGTATCCCATTAAACTAAACATTGTTTGTATTCATTATGCCCCGCGAGGATCTTTTAATTTGCTATGGGAACAATTGTGTTAATGATCACCTGCTCTTTTGCCTTAGCATCTGAAGATTCACAATTGCTTAGTATTGATGGCTGATATATGCTATATTTGCAAATTGCAGTCCTATTCTATACTATGCTGAAGACTTTTTAATGCTAGAATTAGTTAGAGCCTGAGAAAATAATTGACTTGTGAGCTGCGAACCAGATAATAGTGCGATTCACTGTCTGGCTCACTAAATTGAACTATGTACCAGATACTGGAATTATAGATGAACTGTGAACAAGCACTGATTTTTCATGTCTTTTTTTGACAAATGTAGATGGGGAAGATAACTTTAGAAAGATTGAATCAATTATAGAAGACTGTAATGATACATGGCTCAGGAATCAAGAAAGGGTGTTCCTACAACAAAGCTCACCTCCTAAGAGGAAAAAGTTGTCAGAGGCTGTCTTTATAACACAAAGTCCATGTGAGGTAAGCAATGTTCTATTTACCTACTTGCAGTAAAAGGTAAAATGTTGTCACTTACATGATGATTTATTATTCAATTTAGTAGTCTGCACACAGGATCAAATGGTTGTGTTGCTAATTTCTTGGAAGGATTGTTTCTGGTAGATGAAAGTATTGAAACTAGAATGAAATGGTTTTAAAAAGTTCTTATGTAGGGCATGTTAATTGTAGTTAATTTGAACAATGTCACGCATAGCGTTGTTTATACACTGTTTGGCTTCATCTTTACAATTGTACACATTTTTACTGCTCACTAAAAGCTCATTTTTCCGGAAAGGTTATTAATCAATGCAAGTCTTCAACTATATACCTCAGTTTGATATTATTACCTACCTTTGTTATGTGATCTTTTCTCTTTCTTGTCTGACATTTTTCAATAATATACATTATGGGAGGGGTCTATTGCCTTAAAAAAATATACGAACATTACTTATTAATTAGCAGAAAGCCCACTATACTCCTTATTTTCATTGAAATAAAGTATTTAGAACAATGTAAATCTTGCAGGAACTGGATGATATATCTCGCACAAACAATTGGGTCCTGCCAACTTATCATCTATCTCAGTCAGAGGGTAAGTCTATCTAATCTAGACTTTAAAAAGCACAAGCGTCATAAATTCTCTTTCTGAATCAAGTTATGGATAACTTCTCTTAATGAGAAAAAATTAAGATTTGATAATTGGGCTTTTTTTGCACCTTATTAAAGGCCAGTAGTTATTAATGTGTCTATGTTGAGAAAATATTATACACCCTAATGTGACAAACCAAATCTAACTAATGTTTCTATTGAAGGTGGATTCAAAGCCAGTGTAACTTTTAGAGGAGTGGAGTTTCAGTGTTCATTTGAAGGTAAAATGGGTTCCAGTCCTTCTGAAGCAAGAGAATCCGCTGCACTTCAGATGTTGATCAACTTGAGAAGTATCGCAAAATCAGAACAGTGATAGCAGAAGCTTAAATGACATATTTCCCTTGGAATTATTAGTCTTCTCTAGAATTACATTAATGATAATGGACTAAATATCTTGTCAGTCTTTGATATTTTTACTCAATTTAGTTAAAAATTACTTCACTTTTTAATTTTTTCTTTCAGTTGTGGGACCTTGCTTTTAATATGATATGTGGTTAACTCTAGTCGACTGTTTTTTTTTAGTATTTCAATTTTTCCCTCACCTCTTGGTAAGTTTAGTTTGTGCGACTTCTTATTTTTTCTCTTTTGGTATATCTTTCCAAAACTATGAAGTCAAGGTGTTCAATCAGAAAGATAAACTCAAGAGAACTTAGGAGAACAAAATAAGGTGAGTGATTTTGGAGAAATATATTAGTGATGTTCTTTGGAATATTCTTTTAATTTGATACAAGAGATGCGTTTTTTAGTAAGCAACTCCTTTTTAATGAATTGATGATTATGATCTTCATTCAAAACAGGTAACCATAAACCAGTTTGGATCATTTGTGTGATTATGTATGCCTTGTTATCCAATCATTCTCAGAGTAAAGTAGTACCTTGTTTCCAATGTAGTCTTTTCCTTGAATATTTTTTTTGTTTGGTGGCATAAGTGAGGGTGCACACAGTGTATGTCCTTTAAAATTTAAAATAGCAGATAATTTTTTGACAAAAGTGTATGAAATTTAAATTAATATAAATATTAAATTTTAACTTTAATAAAATAATTTGATAGAAAATAAAAATATATAGCTTCTTGGACCTATATTCCATTTAAAAGGATGTAAAAGATATTACTTCAAATAAGACCTGCTTCTTCCCGCGCTTTCACTGAATCTTCCTCTACCTCCATAATTTTTAATATTTCAATTTTAGGTATGCCTAAGAATTTATGAGTTACGGATTGTATAATCGGTAAGTAATTCATAAGTTACAAATTGTGTAATCTGTAAGTAATTTGAAAATTATAAAAGCTTACAAAATATACAATACATAATAATAGAGGCGTATGAAAAAAATATTACAGCTTTTAAAAATCTTGAATGATTTGTAGATTACACAATTTATAAATCATTCAAAAGAATTCAATAATTTATGGATTACACAATCCGCAAGTGAATGAGGATGAAAAGTATGATTGGTTTAAAATATACTTTTTAAAGGTCAAAATTGTATTTTAACATTTATTATGGGAGTGCACGAATAAGAAGTCTTTAAATAAATGTCATCAAATTCGCATGAAAGACTAAAATATTTTTCAATCTTGATAGATATATGAAATGTTTTATGGAATGTTATCAGATGGTTACTAAATAGTATGAAATGTTATTATGCAATTTGTTCAGTTGTTTTATTAATACAATTTATATAATATTTTTGCGTTCTATGAAATATATTTCATATTTTTTTATCACTTCTTAATTGTTGTTCACTCCTTGTAAGATTTGTTGTACAAATGATTATTTTTTTTTGTGAGATGTAAAAAAAAACAAAAAAAAAACCACCAAAAACAAATAAACAAGTGAGAGAGAAAAATAAATAACAACTAGCAATGGCAGAAAAGAGAAAATAAAAAGCATGATATACATCAAACACATGCTTAGAAAATTAATAAGACAACAAATTATCTTATTTGAACTCCTAGCTTATAGAAACAAATAAGAAGTTTCTTCAAGTGAAAGGAAATTTATGGATCAAAGAAACTTGTTTGAAGGAACTTGCTCAGATGAAAATGCAAGACTTGCTGTTTTCACCTCGTTTTTGTATATATTATCTTTATAATAATGATGAGATTTGGGAAGGAAAGGGATTAACATGCAATTTCATTCTGTTACCCTTATCATGTCAATTTATAATGTTTCTATAAACTAAACATTTGGAAGATAAATTGTCATGTTATATAACATACATATGTCATATATTCTAATTTATAATTTTTAATAATTATTGATATTTTTATTAATATATTTTTATATTATAATAAAATAAAATAATTTCAATTTTGGTATTTTGTGAAATAACTTTCATATGTTATAAATATATTTTATTTTAAATTTTAATGATTTTTCTTCATTTTAATTTAACAGTTATTCTAATTTTAGTCTATATTTTTATAAAATATTTTTTAACATTTAATTATGTTTTATTTTTAATGTAAGGGTATTTTGATATTTTTTAAATATACCAATTATAAACTTCTTTCATTGAATCATTAACTAAATCTTTTTTAAATTTTTTATTCATTTTGTTTTATTTTTTACTTATTTTTCTCTTTATCCAAATAATTACTTTTTCATTTCATTACTGATTTCAACTTTGAACTCACAAGTCATGATGATCTTAATAATCACGTATATATCATATTTTTGAAGTTACACAAAATATCTAATCCTAATGTCCTATAAATACTATCATTCAGAATATTTTTGACAATCGTGGCTTTGATGTTTGATGGAGATGAAAGAAACTTGTGTACTCAATCAAATGACACTGAATTAAAAAAAAAAAAAAAACCCGACTTTACAGTAAAATTCTTTCTTTTTTAAATCATTGAGAAAGAAGGAAAATCACAGTAGTTAGAAATTTGCATCGTCCTCTACAAAATTCAACAAAAACTTCAAAACCGAAGACTTAAGATCCCCATTCACTTTTTTATTTTTGGTTTCAAACACGCCCTTCATAACTCTTGTGTAAAGCCTTTCAAGTTGTGGGAATAACCAACTACGAAGACTTCGATAAGGAAATAGGGCACTGAATAAAAAGTTTATTTTAATCATGTAAGTGTTTTATTAAACTTTATTTGATCTTTTATTAACTTAAAAAGTTTTTGTAAGTGCTATGAAATTTTATGGTTATAATACATTATACCTTAAAATATGTTAAAAAATATTATTAAACTTTATTGAAAAATAATAAAGAAAATAGATTATTATGACAATTTAATATATTAAAATCTCTTAAAGTCTAAAGTTATTGTGTTGACTTTTTTATTAATAGATACAATTTTGTAACCCATTAAAATAACTTAGATTTTAGATTTTGATTTACTAATGTCATTTTAATTTATTAAAACAATCTAACTTCATGAATAAGTGAATTTAATGTATTAAAATACATTTTTGATCAATTAAAGTGTATAGATTGAAATTTATGTAACTTTTTCATTTCAAAATCATTTAAACACTAAAATAAAATCATATATTTTTTGAAAACATTTTTCTACTAAGAGACACTCTAACTTAAGATTAAAACACTTAGTAGAATCCTTATCCATGATTTTTTTTTTTTTTTAAATCGTTAATTTTAATAAGTTCACATTATAATCATCTTTGTATCTTTTTTTTTGCTTAAACTTTCTAAGTGATATTGTTCCTTTTTTATTTTATAATTTTTTTCGATATATTTTTTTCTTGATTAGGGTTATTAAGAGTGTTGTTGTGATAGGATTTAACAAATAGTAGTAGATGATACTGTAGAGTTTAAGATATTATTGTATGTATTTTTCTTCTTGTTTTCTTGAGAAATTGTTGTAAAACACAAAAATATGATGATTTAGTTTAATCGGGTGATTAGACAATCATATTATAGAATGCATTAGTATAAATCTTTGTATATTTTTTTTTTCTCTTTTTGTTCGATCATTTTACTTTTTATGTTGCATATTATACTTGTCATGCACTTTGCATTGAGATGTATACATTTAACTATGCACTAAATGTGATTAACTATTCACATTGTAATTACCTTTGTGTATTTTTTTTTTAAAACTGCACTTAACCTTTTTAGGTAGTCTTTTTTTTTTTCTTGTAAGTTTTCAAGTGTGTTTTCTATTGATTAGGATTATCAAGAATGTTGTTGTAATAGGAGATCAAGTGGTGGCAAAAGATTTTATAGGGTTCAAGATCTTATTAGTTGTATTTATTTTTTCTTCTTTTTATTAATTTCTTACTCAGATGATTAGACAATTAGATGTAATTTTTGTAAAATAATGAACTAGTATAAATTTTATTATATTTTTCTCTCATTTTTTCTTTTTTATTATATTATATATTATACTTATCATATACTTTGTATCTCGAAATATATTTTTTAACTATATACTAAATGTGATTATCTATGCATTTTTTTCAGTTAACTTAAAGAGAATTTAACATCCTATCCTATTCATAGTTCAATTCATTTACCCCTAATAATATCAATTATATTGTATATCAATATGTATATTAGTTAGACAAAAATTCAACTGAAATGATAATTTTTATTAGAATTATTTATAAAATTTATACTTTCAATAAAAACATTAAAGAAAAAGGCTCATATCTTTATCTCATACTTAAATAAAAAAAAAATTCTTTAAAAAACATCTCACATAATAACATATGTAACAAATTCAAATAACATAACAAACTTATTCAAATAACATAAAATATTTATACCAATTCTAACATCTTTTAACTGATTAAAAATAACATTTAACATTATATTAACATTTTTTAGACAAATACCATCCATCTAATTCAAAATGACAATATAGAATAAAAAAAAACACATAATTTCAATATAACTCAATTAACTTACTCGTACAGTTGTTTTCATATTAGTTTAATTTTAAATTAATTTAACTAACTAAAATCTCACTATAACTTAATTCCACGTCAAAATACAACTACTTTAAATCAACAATTTGGTGGGAATCATAGAAAGAATGAATTTTGGAACCCAATCATCCATAAAATTTAAGGTAGGCTCTCTACGGGAAAGGTAGACTATTATCCATGACTGGGAGGATTTGTTTGTTAAAGACAGTTATTATTGCATTGCCTCTGTTTTATTTTTCTTTCTTCAAAGCTCCTAAACAGGTTTGTAAGACCATTAAGTCGATTCAAATAAAGTTTTGATGGGGTTGGGGTTCTGAAGGGAGAAAAATTTCTTGGGTAGCTTGGGACAAAGTGTGTTTGCCCATCGAGATGGGTGGGTTGGGAGGAGATATATACATGTCTTTAATTATGCCCTTGTTGCAAAGTGGAAATGGAGACTGGGATCCGAGAATGGTGGTGGTTGGAGAGACTTGATTGAATCCAAATATGGTGATTGGAGGGAGTTGGGGAAGTCTATGACATCTAATAAAAGTTCGAACTGGTGGAAGGATTTAAGAATTATTTATAAGGCGAATAAAGAATTCAACTGGTTTGATCAAAGGATAAGATGGAAAATTGGTAATGGGAGCAGGATTAAATTTTGGGAAGATTGGTGAGTGGGAGAACAAACGTTAAAGGAAAAGTTTCCTAGATTATATGGGGTCTCAGTACTCAAAGATAAGATGGTTAGTGAGTTTTGCTTGAGGAATGATTTTGGAAATCCACAGGTTTTCATATGGCGTATACCTTGGAGGAGAGGATTATTTGAATGGGAGAAAGAGTTGCAAAATCAGCTTGAGAAACTCATCAACAATGTTGTTTGGAATACGGATATGTTTGATCAATGGTGTTGGGTAGGTGAGAGTGTAAATGTCTATAGAGTCCATTCTGGGTATTGGGCTCTGAAAGAGATTCCAGATGTTCAGAGTAATGAATGCTTTGGTGAGATTTGGAGTCTTAAGGTGCCAGGAACAACCAAGATATTTGGTTGGAGAGTATTGCTTGATAGACTACCTTCTAGAGTCAATCTTGAGAGGAGAGGGATTTTGATCTCGAGTAACCTGTGCCCTTTGTGTAATAAGGATGTAGAAACTTTGCAGCATTTATTGATCACTAGTGAGGTTGCACAAAGACTGTAGCTCAAGTGTGAAAATTGGGTAGGGCTTTCCTCGGTAAGATCTATTGACGTTGTTAATCACTTTTGCAGTTTCCATTTCAGTGGATTGAGTAGAAAAGAAAATTATGCTTGGAGAGGGATGTGGTTGGCAGTCGTTAAGGCACTTTGGATCCATAGAAATAAGGTTATTTTCGATGTTGGTCAGGTGGATGAGGTAGAGATTTTTGTAGTGGCACAATTGCATGCTTGGTCTTAGGCAAAATTTAGTGGGTTGAAACTACAGGAAACTTTTGCAGAATGGTGTATGCATCTTGTAGATTGCTTAAGAGAGATTAAATAGATAGAGGTTGATATATTATTGTCGGATAGGGCTAGGAAGGAGGGAAAATCTAGGTGGAATGTATGATTTTTTTTTGCAGGTCATTACTCCAGAACTATTCTAATTGAAGGAGCTGGTACGAGAGTATGAAGGCTTGAATTGTAGCAGCAGTATCAAAGTATTGTTACACTTCAGACAGGGTGTAATACAAATTGTTGATCTTTATCCTTGTTTCTACTTGTTTTCAACTGCAAGTTTTGAATTATTGTTGTAATTGCTCGTATGCTTTCCATTTATGATTGTTTGAAATTTAGTGTTAGGAGACTGGAGTGGGGAACTCTCAACTCGTTTATTTCTTAATCGTAATAGGGTTGGAACACCCCTTAAGTGCTCCCATTAATTCTATTTTTCGCTGTTCAAAAAAAAAACTTTAAATCAACAATTGATCAACAACACTTTTAATATAAAAAAATATTATAATTCTCTAAAAAATCTCCTACTACCTTTCTATCTTTTGAATTTCAATATCAATAAAATACACTCAATTTTAATTTAAGCATCTAACTTCAAGGGAGTTTTAATTTCCAAATTAAATAAGTAAAGTTATTACTCCCTTACTCTTAATTTTTTGTGTTTCAGTCAACTATTATAAACATCAAGTGCAATGCAAACAACAAAATGATAAAATTCAAGAGAAAATAAAAAAACTTACTTCAATTGAAATTTTTTATTAGTTAGAATTATTTTTTATCATATGATCATCAACATGTTTCTATCATAAGTAAATTTTAAGCTTAACTCAACTTTACAAAATCAAATTTATATCCACTTATAAATTATTAACAGATATTATCTTTAGTTGATGTAGGATCTTCAACACACTCACTCTCACACCGAGACTCCTTAACTCAAGCGTGAAACTTATATATAAGAGTGTTCTGATAGCGACTCGATAGCCGGTGGCCCGATAGGCCCAATAACCTTGTTAGAATAGGCTCCGATACGACTGCTCCTTCTTGCACCTCTAAGTGTTCTTAAGGCACCTCCAAATATTTGAAATATTCCTAAACTGACCCTGTTGTAATGATAGTTTTGTCCTTGGTTACATAAAACTAATGTAATAGTTGAGGAATAGGGAGGTAGCTGAGGTGCAATCAACGTTGGTGGTAGAAAAATCAGAGCTTGAGGTACAGTAAACGTGGGCAACGTGTCTCATTGGCGGCGACATGTGTCGTCAGTTGCGGCAGAGTGGTAGGAGAGCAACGACGCGCGGCGTAATATCGTGGAAGGTAAGTTTGGTGCGATAGGTAGTTGAAGGTATATAGTTATGGAATGAAGTATTTCGAAACTGTTATCCGGTTTCGGAATATTCCATTTCATAACTATATGTCTTTGAAAATTACAGTTATAGAATGGAGTATTTCGGAACTTTATTCAAAATTCGGAGATCAATTTCGGAATATCCCATTCCGTAACTGTAATTTTCAAAGGCATATAGTTACGAAATGAGATATTCTGAAACTGTTTTTCGAATCTGAACGACAGTTTCAGAATATCCATTCCATAATTATATGCCTTCGAAATCCAAATGCACACAGTAACACCCCAAAACGAAAAAATTCATCCAAATAAACTACAAAATGTTCAATATATCATCCATACCTTAAATGCTTCACAAATACGTCGACATTAATACACAAATTTAGGGTTCTGAAGGGTGTTTTTGTCTGCACACTAATAAGTCAGGAGTATTTGGACAATTTTTAAACATTTGGAGGTTGTTGAGGAAAGACTTCGAGGTGAAGGAAGAAGTAGTTCTCTGATACCATATGAGAAGTGAACTTTAATATTTATTGAGGTTTATACCCACTTATAAACTATTGAAAGACCTTATCTCTAATCAATGTGGAATCTCCAACAATTTTAACCTAAAAAAAATAATAAGAGATATCTTATAGTTTTAAAAGAAATAAATTTAAAAAAATATTTTATAAAAATTATGAGATTTAAAAATAAACAATTAAATATTTTAAATTATTATTTGTATACTTATCATAAAATATAATTTTAATATTTATTATTTTTCAAAATATTTCTATTAAACTATAATGAAATTTCACATATGAATCTAAATCATGAGTTTCACATTTGAATCTAAACTATAAGTAATGATTTTGTGAGAAACTAGTTGATCCAATATAAAAAAAAATATTAAAATTATATAAGTAATACAATTTTATACTTTAAATTAAAATTATATCATTGTTATAAAATATTTAATATTTTAGGTAATTAATAAATTTTAAAACAACAATACTTTGCTTATCAAATTTAATTTACAATTTTAATGATATATTTGATATTCAATTAATAATATTAATACAATACAATTTCTTTAAAATTATTACACTTTATAATTAACAATATTATTTAACGTACAATTAATAATATTGATATTATACAATTCATTTAAGATTATTACCTTTACAGTTAATAATATTCATAAACTATAAGTATATTCAATATACAATTACTGATATTATAATACTAATCTATCTAGTTTTTTTTTAATGGAACTATAATTTTATAACATACTCATATAAAAATAAACTAGTATTATAAAAAATAATTTGATTTGTTCAGTTAATTTTAGAACTTGTATCCATCTCAATTTTCAAAACTTAATTACAGAAATATGACAACAAAGTCGCAAATGTACATTTTTTTCTTCCTCAAATCTTCGCTAGCACAATCCTATACAAATATTTTTATTCGAAAAAAATACAATTTTTAGTTGTAAGATGTAAGCAAAATAATTTACTATTACAGAGATCACAGAAATTAGAAAAATACCACTTAATTATTTTAGCTTTTTTATTTATTCACGATTTAAATCACTCTATTTATTAATTAGAGTATTTCTATTAGGCAAAACCAAGATTGTACGTAAAAAATCAAATCAGAATAAAAAAAAAACTAAAATTATTTATGACTGAGGTGTGAAAAGACTCTTATAACCGCATGATCTGATTTTCCGATCACACTACAAGATGCTCTGGTATAATAGATTTGAATGCAGTGAGGAAGGTATGAGCTTATAATTTGAATTGAGCATTTTTCACTTAATTCTCTCTTACTGGCAATCTCTTTCTGCATTGCAGTTATGGTAAGATTTTGTGTGGCTTTTAAAAACTACTAATATTTTTTCATTTATTTTATGTTGTTTTTGTGTTTGTGACTTTTCCAATGAGTAATTTATGTGTTAATACTAATAATATACATTTATTTAATATACCATTAATAATATCAATATGATACCTAGCAGTTAATGATGTACATTAAATAGTACCTTTGATATTCAATTCATAATATTAATATAATACAATTCCTTTAAAATTATTACACCTTATAATTAATAAATAATATTATTTAACGTATAATTAATAGTATAATTAATAATATTGCTATTATACAATTCATTTAAGATTATTACACTTTACAGTTAATAATATTCATAAACTATAAGTATATTTAATATACAATTACTTATATTAATACTAATCTATGTCCAGTTTTTTGAATGAAACTATAATTTTATAACTTACTCATGTAAAAAGTAATTATTATTAACAAAAATAATTTGATTTGACCAGTTAATTTTAGAACTTGTATCCATTTCAATCTTGAAAACTTAATTATATAAATATGACAATAAATTCACAACTGTATATTTTTTTAGCACAATCCTGTACGGATATTTTTATTTGAAAAAAAAATATAATTTTTAGTTGCAAGATGTAAGCAAAATAATTTACTATTACAAAGATTTAAGAAATTAAAAAAATATCACTTATTATTTTAGTTTCTGCTTTTGCAATTTAATCACTGTATTTTTTTTAATAAGAGTATTTCCATTAGTAAAATTCCGTAATTGCACTTAAAAAATCAAATCAGGATAAAAAAGAAAAAAAACTAAAATTATTCATGTCGGAGATGTGAAAAAACTCTTATAACCTCACCGTCTGATTGCCCATTCAAACTACCCATTCAAACTACGTGATGCTCTCTCATAATAAATTTGTGTGCAGTGAGAAAGGTATGAGCCCATAATTTGAATTGAGCATTTTTCACTCTTTCGCTACATTGAGTTCTCTCTTGCTCACAATCTCTTTCTGCGTTGCCATTATGGTAAGATTTTGTGTGGCTTCTGAAAACAATTAAATTAATTTTTTTAGTAATTTTTGTGTTAATACTAATAATATAAATTTATTTAACATACAATTAATAATATGAATATTATACCATTTATACTTAGCAGTTAATGATGTACATTAAATAGTACCTTTTATATTCAATTAATAATATTAAAACAATACAATTCTTTTAAAATTATTACACCTTATACTTAATAAGATTATATTATTTAATGTACAATTAATAATATTGATATTATACAATTGTATTGTTTATACAATACATTTAAGATTATATTATACAATTCATTTAAGATTATTACAGTTTAGAGTTGATAATATTCATAAACTATAAGTATATTTAATATACAATTACTTATATTAATACTAATCTATGTCCAGTTTTTTTAATGGAACTATAATTTTATAACATACACATATAAAAAGAAATTATTATTATAAAAAATAATTTGATTTGACCAGTTAATTTTAGAACTTGTATCCCTTTCAATTTTGAAAACTTAATTACATAAATAAATATGACAACAAATTCACAAATGTATATTTTTTTCCTCAAATTCTCTCTAGCACAATCCTGTAGGGATATTTTTATTTTAAAAAAGATATAATTTTTAGTTGCAAGATTTAAGCAAAATAATTTACTATTACAAAGATTTCAGAAATTAGAAAAATATCACTTAGTTATTTTAGTTTTTCCTATTATACTGCTTTCCATCTTTGGCTAGTAGTGAGTTCTCTTTTGCTTCTGCAATCTCTTACTGCATTGCGATTTCTGTAGGACTCTGTGTGGTTTTTTGAAATCGATTATTATTTTTTTTTTCTATTATTTCGGTGTGTGGCTTTTCGGCTGAGTTTGGGTTTAACACCTATCATTAAATAAGAAAGATTGAAAACCGTGTTTGAACTCAAAATATTATTAATGATTTAATATTAATAATATAATTTTATTTAATATAAATTAATTGTATTATTACTATAAATTAGTTAAATATTACACTACAATAATTAATATAAAAACATACAATTAATAATATTATTTAATATAATTGTTTAACAAACAATTAAAATATTAATATTTTGAAGAAAATTAACAATACTAATATTAAACTATGTTTACTTGAAAATCCATTTTGTCAATTACTTATTACTTTACCTGCAAGATAGAAATTTACATCTCAACTCAGAGCACTAATATATTGCTTTTACATGAAACATAACACACTAAATTAGTAATAACTGCAATTTTCTTAAAATAAACAAAACATACATCCAGTTCTAACTCAATTCTTTTTTCTAAGATTAAATGCACATTGATTATTTGTATAAACATATCAATGGTTTCATCTACACATAAAAGTGAATACATTTTCTATAACAGTACCTAGTATTGTTGTATGGATGATTTTACCTTAATAATTATTGATGAATTGATAATATTGATGAATTAATACTAATAATATAAATTTATTTAATATACAATTAATGATATCAATATTATACCATTTATACTTTACAGTTAATAATGTACACTTTTAATAGTATATTTGATATTCAATTAATAATATTAATACAATACAATTCCTTTAAAATTATTACACCTTATAGTTAATAACATGATTTAAGGTACCATTAATAATATTGATATTATACAATTCATTTAAGATTATTACACTTTACAATTAATAATATTAATAAACTATAAATATATTCAATATATATTAATAATATTTTTAAATGGAACTATAATTTTATAACATACTCTTATTAAAATAAATTAGTATTATAAAAAATAATTTGATTTGAGCAGTTAATGATAGAACTTGTATCCATTTCAAGTTTGAAAACTTAATTACAGAAATATGAGAACAAAGTCGCAAATGTATATTTTTTTCCTCCTCAAATTCTCCCTAACACAATTGTGTAAGAATATTTTTATTTGAAAAAAATATAATTTTTAGTTGTACGATGTAAGCAAAATAATTTACTATTACAAAGATCTCAGAAATTAGAAAAATACTACTTAATTATTTTAATTTTTCTGTTATGCTGCATTCACCATTTTAATCACTCTATTTATTTAATTATAGTATTTCCATTAGTAAAATCCATAATTGTACGTAAAAAATCAAATCAGAATGAAAAAAAAAAAAACTAAAATTATTTATGATGGAATTGTGAAAAGACTCTTATAACCGCACCGTTTGATTGCCCAATCAAACTACAAGATGCTCTCTCATAATAAATTTGTGTGCACTGTGAAATGTATGAGCGCGGATAATTTGAGTTCAGCATTTTTTCCCTCTTTGGCTAATAGTGAGTTCTCTTTTGCTCTGTAATCTCTTACTGCATTGCGATTCCTGTAGGATTATGTGTGGTTTTTTAAATCGATTATTTTTATTTTTTTTTCTGTTGTTTGTGTTGTGGTTGTGTTTGTGGCTTTTCCGCTGAGTTTCGGTTTAAGAAAGATTGAAGACAGTGTTTGAACTCAAAATATATGGATCTGTTTAGGGGACTAAGTGGAAAGAGTCTCTGAAATTCATGCCACTGAAATTTTATTGTTTGATGATGATGCATGTTGAATTAAAGAATGTATATTTGTTTTCTGAATATTTAAGTAGTTTGTTAAATTTTATAAGGATGTGTTTGCATGTCGATTGGTAGTAGTTTAGATGATATCTAAGACATTTGTGTGTAAAACGTATGAGCCGATATTTTGAATTGAACATTATTTTTTCATTCCTTCTTTCTCGGTTGACTGAAATTGTTTGTTTGATGATGATGCATGTTGAATTAAAGAATGTGTATTTGTTATATGAATATTTTAAGTAGTTAGTTAATTTTGTAAGGATGTGTTTACATGTTGATCCGTGGTAGTTTGATATAAGAAATTTGTGTGTAAAATGTACGAGCCAATGTTTTGAATTGAGCATTTTTCATTCCTTCTTTCACTGTTTCTGCAATTTCTTTCTCCTAGCCAATGTTTTGAATTGAGCATTTTTCATTCCTTCTTTCTCTGTTTCTGCAATTTCTTTCTCCGAGCCAATGTTTTGAATTGAGCATTTTTCATTCCTTCTTTCTCTGCAATTTCTTTCTCCACTGCGACTCTTATGATATGAGATTTCTTTTGTGGCTTTTGAAATTGATTAAATTATTTATTTTATTTATTTTTGCAGCTCTTTTTTCTGAGTTTCCGCGCCCATTGAGGTATTCAATGAAAAAGATTGAATAACCTACCAATGGGATATTCAATGACAAAGATTGAATAACCTATTTGAAGGCAATGGGATATTCAATGACAAAGATTGAATAACCTATTAGAAGGCAAACTATATATGAAGATCAATCTTGTTTAAGTGATAAGAATTTATGTGAAAAATGTTGATTAAAGAATGTGTGATTGTTATATAAATATTTTTAAGGATGTGTTTGCATGATGAGTTACAGTTTTAAGATGATTATTTTTGTTATACAATAAATAGATTGTAGATATGGAGTTGAATAAAAAAAGAAACATACCCTATGAATCTTCTTAATAAAAATACTTTTAAGATAATAAAAATTAGGTCAATTGCTAACAAATAATCAGTTTCATGTGCATCCACTGTAATTAATTATTCTTCATATTTTTTTAAATATTTTTGAGAATTTTTTTCATAAAATTTGTTTGATGTGAATATTCAATTTGGGTGTGAGTTGTTTCTGATTTATATTTTAATAAGAATATATATAATTAGTTTGTGTTTTTTCTTACACTTATGTATTAGCGTCATAAGTTAGTTTTGTCAAGATAGTAACATGTGTCTTCTGAAAACAGGTGAAGACCTTGAACATGGCTCCATCAGATGTTTGTCCCACTGAGGATCCACTTAAGGCATTTATATTTACTTTTATGTTTCCTTTTCCTTACTTTTCTATTTACATTACTTTCATGTGTTGGTTGCATGGACTGTTGAAAGCATGTTTTATCTTGTACTTTGCAATTACAATGCTATTTCATTTATTTTTGTCCCTCTGCATCTCATTAAAAATGGAAAGAAAGAATCCAGGTTCATATTGCCTTATTTATAAATTACAGTATGATTATAGATCTATAGGAGTGCATGAGGAGGACATTATCATCTCTAGTTACTGATTTTCCTATTTGAGTTTCTTTTTAGGTGCGTTCGGCTGTCTTACTTTATAATTACCACCACAGGAAACAACATCCAGAACTAGAATATCTTCCATTAAATGACACAAATTTATTAACCTTTTCTGACACTATTTTATGTAAAGGCAACTGGGGTAGCATATCTCTCAACTTTAAAAGAAAAGCTGGGTCAAATAATTTAGAAAAAGGCTTGAAAATAAAGCACCTTTATTTTTGCTAAAGCCCTTAAGAGATTCAATAGAAGGGCTTCTGCCAATCTTAGAAAAGCTTGGCCAAACACTACCTAAGAGTTGCACTTTTTGAATAATTCATGACTGTAATGAAGATTTTGTTACTTGAATATGGTATCTGTCCCTGTGAGCATAAAAGCTTAGAGTCCGGAAGTGAAATCCCCACAGCTAATTATCAACTTATGATATAGTTATAATAGTTAAATTTATCAAAATATTTCCTATATTTTATTGATAAGTTCTTCAGTACATGTACCAAAATTGTTTTGTAAATATTCATTTAAGCTTTGTTAAATTGTCAGATAATCATGTTCGATACTCATTAAACATTTTCAGTGCTATTATTCTATTGATAAATAAATAGTATCATTAATGTGTTGCTTATCATATACGTTTTCAAAATTTGGTTTATTTCAATGTTTATTGACCGAAATCATAATTTGTTTCTAAGTGAGCTGCACCTCACTTCTATCATGTTGAGCTTAGTTCCATTGTTTTGGCAGGCTTTAAATGTTGACTCAACAAATATGCTCATTACTGAAGGTGGAATCAACAATATTGCTTCTTTGCACAATATGTATGACAATAGGTCCAATACCTCATC
>Ga0209700_102358_pt1 | contig 38438 bp, 27 predicted proteins | sample SiratroredBW_FD_187528 | JGI IMG/M metagenome (GOLD analysis project Ga0209700, IMG submission 187528) | Root nodule microbial communities of legume samples collected from California, USA - Siratro red BW (SPAdes) (version 2) | ecosystem: Host-associated > Plants > Roots > Nodule | place: USA...
ATATTTTTTTATATTATTTTCAGTTATATTAAAAATATTTGTGATATTATTATTATTATTATTATAATAGTTAATAATAATATTATCAATAATAATATTATTAATAATGTTATATTTATTACCCGTATTAATATTATTAATAATATTAGTATTTTAAATTTTATTAATTTATTATTGTTATTATGAATCTCATTAATATTATTTTTATCAATATTATTAATATTATTATTGGTATTATTTATATTATTGTTAATATTATTATTATTATCGTTTTTAATAAAAATCATTACAATAAGAATAATAAAAATATTATTAATGATAATAATAATAATAATATTAATAATATTAACAATCATAATCATAATAAGAATAATAATAATCACAATATTATCATATTGCTTGTCTGGCGTAATGGTAAAAGGCTCCCTTCACCTTCAAAGGTCATGGGTTCAACATTATGTCAAAAAAATCGAAAAAAAAAACTCAACCAACAATGTAGTAAAAATAATCTTGATCATTATCAATCTAAACAATTGTAATCATCATGAAAACAATCTTGCTTGACATTAATCAAGAAAAACTTTGCTAATATTAATAGTAAGAATTTCGATAAACTTTGATCGAAAAGTAACATCAATCAAGATTGACAAAAAAAATCATTAATATTGATATATTTGAATTATTATTAATTGTTTAATATCTAAGAAAATTACATTTTGTCATAATTGAAATACTTTATCTAAATAAGAAAATTAAATTCAATAAATTTGAATTGTTTTATCTAAAAAGAAACTTAAAAAATAAAACAATTTAAAATAAGTTCAATTCAAATTCAATGTATTTAAATGTTTAAAAATTACGAAACTATACATTCGAAGACAAGATTAGACAATTTCAGATCTCACATAAAAAAAGTAAAAGTTGATATTTTTTTTCATATTTTTAGATTTTTGTCTCTTCTCTTTATATGCTCTCCTTAACTCAATCTCGAACAAAACGAGGAGCTAAGACCAATATATTTGGGCTTGGTCAATATTAAATGTCGTCATAATCTGAATAATATTTTTTTTATAAATATTAGTAAACATTTCATTCCCATATTAACATATTAGATCATGTGGATTGAGAACAAATTTTTTCAACATCAATTGAAAAAAATTAACAAAATTTGACATAAATACAATATCGATCAAGATCAAGTAGAAAATTATCATTGATATTGATATTTTTTTAATTATTAATAATCATATAATATTTAAATAATTTTTTTGCAAATGATAATAATTGAAATATTTTATCTAAATAAGAAAATTTAAATTATTTTATCCAAATAAAATATATAGAAAATAAAATTAATTAAAATTTAATACATTTAAATATCTAAAAAACTGTCAACTTCCTTTTCAAACAGAAGGTAAGTTAAATTGCGTTATTTATATGTTAAATTCAAATCAAACAAACCCAATCAACACTATATTAGGTTGAATTTAATGAATGAGTACTAAAAAAATAAGAACAATTTTATAATTTAAAAATATAAATCTTTTACTAGTTTATATCTATATAAGTTTCAATATTTATATTGTATATAAATTTTAATTAGATAATATATTTAAATAAACCAAAATTTAAATAAATATAAAAGAAAAAAGAAGAACAAACTAATGCAAAAGGGAAAGAACACAAAACAAAATGTTCAAGGAACTTAGGAAAGGAGACAAAGGATGAAGATGATGGATGCTTAATGTATATATTTTTCCAATCTTAATTTGTCTATAAAATATATTTCATTAATATATGGGTTGAGATAGATTTATAAGTTCATCGCTGCAATTCAATATTCAATCCAATTAATAATGTTGTTTAATGGGTTTTCTTAGAAGAAAATAATTAAAAAAATGGAGCTGTCTCTGATATTAGTTAATGTAAACATTGAAAAATACTTAAAAATGTTTACGAAAACAAATTTTGAATTGCGAGAATCAATTAGATATGGATAATAAAAAATACAAAAAAGTCGAAATTTAGATACAAAGATTTTTATTGTGTTAATAAATGGATAAATATAATTCATTTTGAGTCAATACTCTAGTGTCTTTAAAAAAATTGCTTATGATATTAATAATTAGATTTTAAATCCCGTATTATTATTATATTATTATTATTATTACTCTTTATCTTTTAAAAACGCATTTTTTCTAAATTTAAATAACCAAATTCTAACTTTTACTTTTTATCAAATTATTCTCAAAAACACAAGCAGAAATAATCATTTTGTCTACCACAACTTTAACTATTAACTTAAAGTGAATTAGATGAATTTTTATCAAGTGAATAGTGAATCTGGATGAATCAGATATTCATTTTTTCTGCCAAACTTTAAAGCAACACTTTATTTGTTCAAAGACAAATCCAATTTTTAATAGATTAGAAAAAATTAGTTTTGAAAAAACTGCTTAAAATGTTTCCTCATCTCTAATTTGAATGCTTAACAAAAGAATATGTAAAAAACCAAAAATTTGAAACGAACCTGCTTTTACTTATTTACCTTCAAGTAGTCTTTTATAACAAAAGAAAACTTATTTATTTTTATATAAAAATATTACACATTCGTGTAAAATTTAATTTACAAAATGAAATGGTCAAGTCTAGAGAAAGTTGTTGACATAACTATTTACTGCGTTCATTCAAGCAAAAATATTTAAAAATTTCATGTATAAACATTCAAACAAAGTTCTACAGTCTAATGTGATTCCATGTGGTAACTCAAGTCACTTGGAACAGTTCAAGCTAACAGAATTTTCATCAAAGCTCTTGAATAAGGAAGAAAAACATCAAAGACATATAATTTTGGTGAAGGATGACACTGGAATTAACTCACCAAGATTTTTTTCTATTGCTCACAATTTCAAACAGTCATCTATATTCAACCAGCTAACTTCATATGTAACTATGATAACTACGAAGAAAAGGCATTCATGCTAGCAATGTAACATTAAACTATTCACTTGGACAATAATAATAACTAGTGACTGTAAAAAAACATGTCTATAACAACAAAAATAGCTATTCTTTGAAGTAGATAGACTAGGTGCATTAATATTGTCTGAATGTAAGGTTGAGTCGACCAGAAGAAAGGCCAGAATCTCTCAGCAATTGTTTTGGAGCTGAATCTGGTAAAACTGATGGCACACCATGGAAAACATGTCGAGATTCACCACCAAATGTCAGCACATCTCCAGAATCTAGAATTACACTCTTTGCCTCCTCTACATTCCTATCATCCCCATAAAGAAAATCTGCAGAATCACCAATAGAGAAGGACACAACAGGCAACCCTTTTCGAAGACTTTCTTTGCTTTCATCACGATCCTGCGTTAAGCAGTTTCGAGTTAGATGCATGAGGGAGTTTGTCGATATTATAACACAAGACAACTAACATAAAAATATAAGAGACGCTACACACTAGCTTGATGCTTTAGTATTTAGCAATATGCAAGTAGAGAAATAAGACAATACAGACAAGAGCAATTACTCTGTAGACTAGAACAACCAAAAATCATATCAAGATCCCAAAAGTTTTTCAGAAAATTACCATTGCAATAAATAAAAAATTGGAATAGCACATGTGAAAAATAGAAATGTGAGAACAAGTCAATAATAACCATACATTTCATCAGTTTTCACAATGAAAAAGCAAAGCAAAGTAGTGTAGGAAGTTAGGTGCTAACTTGATGAAGACCAAGCTTTCCATTGTTGGTATAAAAATTGACTATGCAGATGTCAGGAGTCACTGGAGGAAGAACATCGTTCACATCACGAACTCTATATTCCTTTTTAGTTAGAGATTGAGCCTTTTGGATTGATCTTGCGACTAGTTCACTGAATTGATTGGGAATACTAGGTGGGGTGCTACCATCAAATACCCTTTTGGTTCCATATTTATAGGTCTCAGGATCCCAATCCATACCAAGACACATCATCTTTAATCGAAGTTTTGCTCCATTAGCATATCCTGGTTGATAGAATCCTCCCGGACCTAGACCAAGTTTACGACAAACTTTCACTATCTCCACCTAAAAATGTTAACAATAAATTAAATAAACTTACAACAACTTTTCAGCAAATGGAAATAAAAAATTACATTGCAACATAATGGATACATGCAGAAACATTTATGAATAAAATGCATTATGCCACAATCCAACAGAAGATAGTAGAAAAGATCGGTTGCATGTGATGCATGATATTAAGCACTATTAGCTGATTTCCATATATGTATCTTTTTAATGTCCTATTTGTTGCTGTCAACTTAGTCAACTCCTTCCTACTTTTGCAATCAGACAGTGTTTGATCAATTTGTGTAATTCGTGTCCAAGAAAACAGTGTGTGCTGCACCAAGCACTATAACTGCAGTTAATTGAAGTGAAACAAAATACAGTTGATTTAAAGATCAGTCAATTGATTTATTGATTCAAAAGTTTATACTAGCATAGTCAGTTAAACAAATAGGAATTTAACTGTTAAACAATCTTCTCTGCCCAAAATAGTAATAATCACATCACAGGACGTGATTTTACACAAGTTAACAAAAACTAATCTTACTTATTCTATCTTACAAGGAATTAGAAAACAGTATCCTACATACTGAAGCAAGTGAGAATGAAGTACCTGTTCATCATGGGTTAAGAAGTTTTTCAAGAGAACCATCCCAGGCCTCAACACCGACCCCACTTTTGTCATTTCCTCCTGCATCTCAATTCTACAATCCTTGTTTTCTCTAGACAAAGTAGCTCCTGTCAAAGCATGATTTCTTCTTCCATGAAAGCAAATGTCATATGGTCTGAACTCTGGCTTGCTAACTGAAGAATCCAACTTCTGACCACCGACTGCACCATAGTTTGAATTGCAGTTTTTATTATAAGGTGTATTCACAGAATCAGGTTTCTTCCTCGAACGTTGACTACTTTGAGGCGATTCATCACGGGGAGTTGACAAGTTAGCCTCTGAAAGTTTGTTTGTAAGTGGTAACTTAGAAGTTTCAAAACTGGAGCTTGGTACACTGCATTTGACTCCACTGGGTTTGTCCGGTTCTAAATCAACACGAGTTCTCCTCTTGGAATTTCTAGGGTTAAAATCATTAGGGGTGGTCCTTGATGAGGAAATTGAATGATTAGAATTACACATTGACTCAGGGTGTTGTTTATCACCAATTGAAGTGCAACTAGGTGACAGAGGGACTGAATATTTCTTCAATTTCTTTTCAGATAGCGATACTAGAATACTACCAAACATGCTACATTTCTCACTGCCATGATCAGCCACAACCTGCAATCAAATCATGGAAATTAAAAACAGAGAATGGTTATTGTTAACAAAAATGTAATCTCAAATGCAGCAGAGAAAGCCTGATACTACAAATTTTTATTGAATCCCACAAGCCAACAAAGCCAAATTAAGGTAAAGTTTTCCTTAATTATTTCTGCAGTACTAAAGAAAAATAATGCTTCATTCATCAAGTCACTGAACAATGACATAAAAATATCGAATCGTACATGCTCTTTGCGAACAGCAGAGTCTGCAACAGATGGTGAAGACTTGGTGGTAGAATTGACAATTTTTCCCATCTTGTTGGAACCCGAAAGCATGAATGGAATTTGGAGAAAGAAGTGGTAGCAGATTGGTAACAGAGGAGATTGAAAGTGGAATAGAGGAATTGGGTGTGAAACAAGCATGGATGCTAATTAAAACAACTAGTATCAAACACTTTTGGTTTTGATACCTGAGATTTTGATACACCCAAAAACAGAGTTTATTTAGATTGTAAATATCAATAACTGTTTTTTGGGAAAAGGTAAGGTTTGTAACATACACCTTAGATAAATTTTATTGTAATTAACAGTGTGTTTCCTCATAGGAATTGAGGAAGTGCAGATTCAAACAACGACATTATGGGCTTTGGTTTGATGGTGGTGATTCAAATGAATTGCAGTTACAACTGTTCATCAACCTTTCAATCTAAAAGCAATTCAAAATAAAAACAATTTAAAAATTAGATTTGATTTACTCTTCAAATCCTTTTCAATTAATTTATATTATAACCCATTGAGTTTATATCCTACCGAGAGTGCAACTTATAAGATAATTTAATCTATCAATATTATTTGTGTTTAAAAATCTTTGTATTGAATATTAAGTGTGATATTATTGCCAAAGCCTAAGTAACTCTTCAATTACCCTTACATGACATGTTGTGTTACTTAGAATTCAAGGAGTTAGGAAGAAAAAGTAATATTATTTTATTTTTTTTGTTTCCAAGAAGCACACTTATTCTCAATTTATGTGCATTAAAGTTCTAATATTCAATAGTTTTATGTTTAGTGCATTTCAGTCTGGCTATAGTTATCCTGAAACTAAAACGCATCAATTCAAAGTTTAAGATTGAATATTGAAGGTTCTTTTTCAAGGATATTTTTGGAACCTGGAAAAAATTGGCACAATTTTCTAGTTGGTGTATATCCCGTGAGTTATAATTGTTACATTTGACAATAAAATTCAAAGTATTTTTATTTCTTAGAAAAATTAATTTGTAATACTATTTTGATACGACCTTTATAAAATATGAGTGTGTAGTTGGTAATTGTTTTTTATTTTTTAAAAATTATTTATTTTGTATATTAATTATTGTATTGTTTTCTAAAAATTTGGTTTTGTTTAATGATTGAAATCAGAAATTTATTTAGACAAGGGTATAAAAATTAATACTTTTAATAGTAATGTAAGAACATCAGTACCTATATTGTAGATAGTTGAAACAGTTTGAATCTATAATTTAGAATGATTTTATAATTTTTTGATATAATTATAGAGGTGTAATAACTATGCGGAGGTGCAGAAAGGAAATGGTAATTTTAGAGAACAAAGAGGACTATATTGTTTTTATGAATGAATATATGTTGAGTAAGTATTAATTTATTATGCATATCTGGTCAGCTTAATTCACTGTGTATTTGTCCAACTTCGGATATTGTCGCATGCAGTGTGTTCTTCCAATTCAGAAGGAATGATGCGATATAGATGAAGTGCAACAAATGATGTTAAGAAAACACTTTTTGGAGGTTACGTGGTTCAATTGATATGGATAGAAAGTTTTTAAGAAGAAAACTAATATTAATGAAGAAAATTAATATAAATTATATGATTCTGTCTTTATTACATAATGAATTCGTCAGTAGAAAAAAAATATTAATTATTTAATTTAATTTTTATTTTATTTTATAATATTTTTATTTATTTATTTTAGTTATATTTATTTATATATATTTAGTTTTTTTTAGATCAATACATAAAAAATATAAAAAAAATATTTTTATTCTCATATTCTTTATTATTTTTGTTTATTTTTTTATTTTTGTAAGAATTTCTTTTTCGTGATATTGGTTTGATTTAGTTATTAAATTTGTTTTTCCTTATTTATATATCCAAGAATTAAGTAAATATTTTAATTGTTTTTATGGTATTAGCTTTGTTCAATATCTATAGAACAAAAAGTTAAAGGAAAACAGTTTTAATGAGTTAGAGTTTGAAAAATGGATGTCGAGATTTGAGCTTATAAAAAGCATATTTGTGTAGCAAGTTTACTGATATTTGAGTATCCTTTTATTTCAATTGTTAAATTGACACCTTTTCATACAAAAAATTGAAGTGTTTATTATTTTTTTTATGTAAATGAGACTATGCATAAGGATGTGAAATAATCTAAAATTGAATGGAAGATGATCATTTATTGTTATTGCATGGTGTTATATCTTGAACATATATACGATCATGCATATAAAAGAAAAAAAAAATGAAGTTAAATAAATTTTAAATATACATAATTAGTTCAATGGTTATATGGTATTTATTTATTAGAGTTTTGAAAACATCTTTAATATTACATTCGCTGTAAAATCTAAATGTTTTGTTTTTTGTTATTATGAATTACAATCTTTAATCCTTGTTTACTTTAAATTTTAGAGACAATGGTTAAAAATAATGTTGGTAAGCATAATCTTACTGAAAACAACAGCAGATTGTCTTCAGAATTTATCTATTGTTACGGCATAGGATATAATAATAGAAAATTGTCTTCTAATAAACTTAAAAGAAGTCATGACGATTATTATGGACATATAGATATTTGTGGAATGTATATTTTTTTAGCACTTGTTTTTTTAATAATCTTTGTATTACTGTCAATCTCACAGCTTTATTCCAATTTCTTAAGAGTGTTGGTGTGCCAACTTTCAAGTTAAGTTTATGCTTTAGATTACGTAATGATAATTACCGAAATTATAAATTCTGGAGTAATTTTTGTTGGATTAATTATTTTGTGGACATATATAAATATATAAATTAGTAATTTATCTAGATTAATTTATTTGTCAAAGTATTATGTAACTATTATTGTTATTATTTATTAGGTTATATAAAATAATATTGTTTTTATTGTGTGAATATACATTTGAGTGGGCCAGGTGATAATAGGTGGATTGAGCCCATTATTAACTAATAATAATAAGAGTCCCTATTACTGTTCATTGTTAGGTTTTTATTTCTATCCTATTAAAGATTACAGTTATCTATATACGTTCTTCTCACCTTTGGAGCAGTTCATACACACTCTTCGTTTTCTTTTTCTTTGCAGATACCATTGATTCAAGGAAAAATAGAACCAACAACATGATGAATCAAAGCTCTTATTCTTTTTCAGGTTATAATATTTCTTATTCTTATATAATCTGATGTACTCATATGCTATAATTAGACTAAATTAGAAATCCTAAATTGATTATTTCTTTCAATTGGTATTAGAGCCTATTTTAGTTTTAGTTATGACTGTGAGATTTTTCTAATTAAATTTGTATTGTTTGAATTTACAATGATCCATTAAAAATATTTTTTTTCCAATTTGATGAACCCTAAATTCAAAAAAAAGAAATTATAATTTTTTTAATGATGCAATATATAATTTTATTATAGCACAGTTTATTCTATCTTCGTGTTTTGTGATGCCGTGACTTTTATTTCCCCTTATGTGAAGATAATGTATATAATTGAAATCTATCAAAGGGAAATTATAGGAATTGCAAATAGTGAGATAGGAAAAGAAAATTGAAGTGTGCCTTGCGTTGTTTCAGTTAAATTTTGGATTTTCTATATGAGTGTGATTCTTTGGGTGATGCTTCTTCATTTTATTCGGGATTTATCGTGTATTGCCATGCGATTTAAATTTTAATATTTTGATGATTTTGATTATGACTTATTTAATTTTGTATTTCATTTATGTGTCGTGGTGCTTGCTTTCACTTACCATCATTTAAATATTGAAAAAAGTCAAAGAGAATATTTTTGAATTTGAACCTTTAACATTAGAAACCCTTATCAGTAAAGATAAAGTTCTATTGGTACTTGTAGTCACATTGTATTTTATATTTTAGGGTTTAGGATTATATTTTATTTATATTTTATTGGTGTCCATGACGAAGGTTGACTCTAACTATTAAATCTTGGGTTTCTACTTGACTACGACTACTTGACTAATGTCATTTCATATGTCTATATGAGGTTTCATGTGTTTGATGATGAGTAGTACGAGTTTGTACGAAGTTGTATAGTATGTCTTGGACACTTTATTTATGGTTGATTATATATTTTTATTGAGCATTTATAATGTCGATGTATTTTGGTAATATTGTTGGATATTTTTCATGATTGAGAGCCCGCCTTCGCGGGACGGTTTGTGATAAGATATCAATTTGCTAAAAATTGTTGGATGTCTTACATAATTTTAATCTCACCTTCGTGGGATAAATTATATTAAGAACATGATTCTATTGTTATACACTATTGTTGCATTAAGAGTAATATTAATAATAAACTTACCCTTCGGTTTGTTTATTTTTAACATAATTCTTGATAAATGGTATTCTTAAGGTTTTCAGTATCCTCTCGATATTAGCTTTAAGGATATAATGTTGTGGTGGAAACCTTAACAAGCTATGTGGGTTGATTTGTTATTGTTAATATGTTCTATTACTTTACCTATGCAAATAAGTTCTTTGATCAAGCTGAATAAAACTAATTATGAGGACTGGGTGGATTCAATTAAACTATTCCTAGTAATCTCAAATGTTGATGTTGTTCTCATTGAAGATGAGTCTCCTATTCCTACTGATACATATTCTGCTGAAGAGAAGATAAAATATGAGAGATGAGCTCATTCCAATAAGATATGTTTGATTTCAATGAAGAATAGTATGGAGGAAGCCATTAAGGATAATATTCCAGAAGTCACAAATGCTATGAAATTCTTGGTGGATGTAGGGAACAAGTTCAAGAAGTTTGATAAGACTAAAAAGTCAACCTATCTTAGTTTGCTGACTAAGACTAAGTATGATGGTGTTAGTCGGTGTTCATGAACATGCAATGAAGCTCACTAATTGGTACCACAAGCTCAAGTCCATGAAGGTTATTTTGGGAGAGGATTTTTTGGTGTTGCAGATACTAGAGTCTCTTCCTTTTGAGTATAACATGCTGAGGACTTCCTATAATACTCAGAAAGAAGAATGGCTAGTGGATGAATTAATTTCTATTTTGTCTCAGGAAGAAAAATCTTTGAAGAAGAGTAAGGACCATGTTGTTCAACATGTCTCTCAAAAGAATGATGAGAAGATGAAAAATTTCTAGAAAGGCAGGAATACTAAAGTTTCTTTTAAGAAGAAAAGTGGTGAAAAGAGTAGATACTATTCCTGCAGTTGATGAGTCATCTGGGATGAAGCCTTTCCAAGACAAGTGCAATTTTTTTAATGTTTTGGACATAAGCAAGAAGATTGTTTTAAGTTCAAAAATTGGGTAGAGAAGAAGAGAGGAACTCAAAATATGGAGAAGGTCAAGTGATGGAGAGTTATCAATTGTAGTTGGCAATAGTTTAATGTGAGACTGAAGCACACTGGAACTGCGAGTTTGAATTTAACTTCCATAAAGGGAACTTGATTTTTATTTCTGTTTCGGAAAAATGTGGTTTTATATTCGTGTTTTTTGTGGTAATAAAGTTGAATTTTTTCATGACTCCAATTTGGTTGGTTCTGATGTTTTGTCGAATGGTTTGTACTTGTTAAATCTTGATTTTATTTTTGTTGTTCAATGCCAAGCATACATTTATGGTACCTTCATTGATGATTTTTCACGATATGGTTGAATTTATTTGTTGCTTGAAAAGTCAGAGTCTTTAGACTCTTTAAAGATCTAAAAGCAGCTATTAAATTGAAAGTGAAATTTAATGTTCAGATTAAATGTGTTCATTCTGATAGAGGTGGTGAATTCTATGGAAGGTATGATGAAACAGGCTTCAAGACAATGGTATCTGAAGTTTGATAATGTTGTTACTTCCCTCAGTTTCAAGAAGAACATTGTTGATCGGTGTATCTATTTGAGTTTAGTGGAGCAAATTCATCATTATTGTTTTGTATGTTGATGATATTATTTTGGTTAGTAATGATGTTGATTTGTTGCACGAGACTAAACAAGTGCTAACGACTCATTTTGATATGAAAGATCTTGGAAATACCTCTTTTGTTTTGTGCATTGAGTTTCATTGTGATAGATCTCGTGGCACTCTTGGTTTATCTCATAAAAGTTACATCAGGAGGATTTTAGATAGATTCAACATGAAATTTTGGAAGTCTTCTACTACTCCCATTCAAAAGGGTGAGAAGTATTCTAAGTCCCAGTTTCCTCATAATGATTGTAAATTGCACAAATGGAGAAAATATCTTATGCTTCCGCTGTTGGCAGCCTTATATATGTTCAAGTTTATAAACGTCCTGATATTGCTTTTGTTGTGAATGCTCTTGGACAATTATGATTATGATAGTTGTCCAAATGATTTCAAATCTACATCCGGGGTGCATATCCATGTTGGTTGAAGGTGTTGTTTATTGGAAGAGTGTTAAACAAACACTTACATCTACTTCAACCATGGAGGCAGAGTATATAGAGTGTTATGAGGCTACACGTTAAGCAATTTGTTTGAAAATTTTATTCTTAAGTTTGGCATTGTGGAGAGTATCTCTAGGTCTCTTACTATATATTGTGATAACTCTGTTGTGGTGTGCTTCTCTCGAAATAATAACACCACAAAATGATCAAATAATTTTTTTGACACAAAATGCATGTTTACTAAAGAGAAGATTCAGGAGTTTCAAACTCGGATTGAGCATATTCCCACAGAGCTTAATGATTGCAAATCATTTAACTAAGGGATTGACTGCTAAAATCTTTGTTGAGCATGTAACTCGTATGGGTGTAATGAGGTATTTTGATGTATTGGTTTAGTGGGAGTTTTCTTTTATGTATATGTACTTCCATTTTTTGACCTCTATTATTGTATTGTCGTATCTATTGAAATGTTTGACAATAATTATTTATTGTTATGACGACAATTATCTTATATTGTCATATTTTGTTTATTATGATTTATGCAATTGATGTTATGACATAATTTTGAGACATTTTGGACCCAGTCTCAAATTGTTATTGTGGTGAGATTGTTTTAATCTCATATAACATCTTGGGCGGGTGATTGAGACATATAATTGTCTATTTTGTATTGTCATATTTTGTTTATTATGATTTGTGCAGTTGATGTTATGGCATAATTTTGTGATATTTTGGACCTAATGTCAAATTGTTATTATGGTGAGATTGTTTTAATCTCATATAGCATCTTGGGTGGATGATTAAGACATATAATTATCTATTTTGTATTGCCACATTTTGTTTATTATGATTGGTACAATTGTCTATTTTGTATTGCCATGTTTTTCTTATTATGATTTGCATAATTGATGTTTATGGCACAATTTAGAGACATTTTAGACCCAATCTCAAATTGTTATTGTGATGAGATTGTTCTAATCTCATATAGCATCTTGGGCGGATGATTAGGACATATAATTGTATATTTCACAATTATAAAGGTCATTGAAGTATAGATGTTTCATTTCTGTATGATATCATTACTCCTTCGAGTATGATTTTCTGCAGTTATAAGATGCTTACACGTTTAATTTTGGATATTTTGGTTAGATATGTTGTAATATTTTGGCATTTTATTGTGGCCACATGTTGTGAGTTGTTATGGATTAATTTTTAATACTGTGATCTAATTTATGTTGTCCAAGTGGAAGAATGTTGGAATAATTATTTTGTGGACATACATAAATTAGTAATTTGTCCAGATTAACTTATTTGCCATATGTAACCATTATTGTTATTATTTATTAGGTTACATAAAATAATATTTTTTTTATTGTGTGAATATACATTTGAGTGGGTCAGCTGATAATAGGTGGGCTGAGCCTATTATTAATTAATAATAATAAGAAGAGTCGCTACGACTGTCGATTGTCAGATTTTTATTTCTACCCTATTAAGGAATAAAATTATAGTTCTTTGTATATGTTCTTCTGACCTTTGGGAAAGTTTGTATACACTCTTCGTTTTATTTTTCTCTACAGAGACCATTGATTCAAAGAAAAATAGAACCAACAACACGATGAATCAAAGCTCTTATTCTTTTCTAGGTTATAATATTTCTTATTCTTATATAATATGATATACTCATATGTTATAATCAGACTAAATTAAAAATCCTAAATTGATTATTTCTTTCAATTTTATCATATATGTATGTTGTCATTCTCTCAAAATTATCAATATTAAGAATAAAATACGTTCATTGATCTGATCAACAATTTCAATTCTACTATCTAATATTGCTTTACACTGCAAGAGTATTTTATCTATATAGTTTTCCATTAATGTTGGGTAAGTGTTTATGATTATAACTTCAATAGGATTATTAAAATCTAAGATTAAGAAATTTAGTGGAACTTGTATTTCAGCAAAACTATAATTGGTGATATATATATATATATTTATATTTTTATTTATATTTATCAGTGAAAGTTAGATATTGATCGCATAGAAAGCATGAATAATATTTGATTCACTTCTTCTAGGAATAATAGACAGAATCTACCTGTAATTTACAAAGTTAATTTATATGATATTTTTTAAATATTTTTATAATAAAATCAATTTTTCTAAACGAAAATATGCTTAGTTCTCATTTAGATAGTTTTTGTCAATAATTGATTATTAGAGTATGAGAATTGAATTTATGCTTAATCTCTATTATTTTGAATATAAAAGCATTAAAAAAAGGTGATGGGCCCAACGCAGGAAACCTGAGCCTGTCACTAATCAGACCCGAGTGCAATTTAATGGAAATGTCTTTGGTGCAAGAAATATGGGTCCGACGCAATTATGCTTCAAAGCTTAGAAAGTAACAAAATCTAGATATATCCAATGCCACTTTAGCTAGGTCGGGTGGGGAGGTCGAAAAATAGAATCTATGTAAAAAACTTTATACCTTAGGGTTAGATTCCCTTTAGAGTCTAGATTCTCTACTTCATTTGGGAGTTAGGCTCTGTTTGGAAGTCATAATAATGTAGCCTTAGTATGATGGCTAGGGTTTGGAGAATTTTCCTTTTCTCTTCTTTGTATATCCATATTCCTCCATTATTCAACTTTCTAATTTATTAGGATTAGATGTAACCCTTTAAATTCTAATATAATCAATATTGGTCATATTTATGTCTTATCATAAATATTTTTCTTTCAATATTAATATTTTGTTTCTTACGGCTTCTTGTGTTGGTTCATGACTTGATCATTGATTCTTAAGAGTATTGAAAAAATATCGTAATCTGGAACTGAATCAAAATACATTATGAAAGCTTGTGAGTAAGAATAGAGCAAGATTTGTTTATTGTCTTAAGACCCTTTTGTCAAAAGCAAGATTCATTTATATAATTGATAAATGAATTAACAGTTAATAGATAATGGTAGGCTCATCTACTGAGGATTTGGGGTTGAGTATTTTTATGGGTTGACATTAACATTTGTTTAAAAGGAAGAAATTTGTTTTTATGCATGAGTGTGAGGTTTGATAAGTTTAATCCTAGCAATTGCATTCCATATCTTTTCCACATCCCGAGTGCTCATTAAAAATACAAAAATATATTTTCATTGTTTTAATTTTATTTTCTTGCATAAATATCAAAACTTTGGAATTAAGTGTATTTTAATTTTGTCATAATTGTATTTTTTGTTGTGTATTTCATAAGACCCTTTTGAGAGAACGATATATTTTTTACTTGCTACATTTGTAACTATTGCACTTACCATTAGAGCAAAAATATGTTAATAAGTTTTTGTGTTATAATCGTTTAAAGTAGAGGAATCTCTATAATGATCCTAACCCTGTTCTAACTATTAGTGAGGTTGCATAAAGAAGAGAAGAGAATTTAATGCTTCATGCCATGCATTTAATGCTTCTTAACATAAGAGTTCATCAAACATAATCAAAGAAAGAAAGAAGACAACAAAGAATTTTCAAAGACTAGAAAAGAGAATGCAATGACTACTTTTCTAAAGCATATAAGAAGAAATGTTTTGAAGAAAAGAAGACAAAAAAGTGAATCATAATTTGAAAGTGTTGAAACTTTGTTGAATTTTTCTGTGTTTTAAAGCTTTGTAAGAACACTGTTCATGTTCATTCTTGCCTACTAGTTGAGAACACTCAAACCTTGTATACGTTGAAAGATGTTATCCTCTTTAGTAAGAAAAATCAGTGATTTGTTGATCATTCAGGCTTTGTAGCTATATTGAACTAAAGTGGGTAGTATAAAAATACTCAATATTGAGCCAAAAATGGCTAGTGTCAAGAATACTCAATGTTAGCTAGGAGTGACTTGATCAAAGTTCTACTTCGCAAGAGTAGACTACTTGATAAAATGTGACCGATTGGTCAAGAATTGAACGTAGTCAGTGAAATTAGATAAACTAGTATAAAAGTATTTAATATTTTTTTTCCCTTAATCTTTCAGATTGCATGTTATTATACTCTTTAACTAATTAAAGATGGAAAGAAAAATAAACTAATCTTACAAAGATTTCTCAAATATTTTTATTTATAGTTATATTTTGTGACAACACTTGAACAGATGATACCAACAAAAAAACTGTGAAACTTTTAAAACATAATTCGACTCGTCCTTCTTATGTTATTTCTTATTTTTTTCACTCCTACATTTTAATAGAATATAAATACTTAAAACAACACATTGACCTTCATAGGAATCGTTCTTGATGACCTTATAATAGATCATAAATAACTTTATCAAAACACCAATTGTTATCATCTTTATCACCCCAACAAAACAATCATGATACATGTTAATACATGGACAAAACCCTCCATCTCAAGACTTTTCTCTATCAGAAACTTCAGAAAATTTAGACAATGGAGAAACTCTAGAAGAAGTCTCTGTAACAAGATAAAGATGAAGATAAAGACAAAATTCTTTCTTCACTTACTACTTTGGTTACCGTGTTAATGGACCACACTGGGTCTACACGATAACAAAGAAAAGCTGAAAGAATCTTATGCTTTACAAAAGAAGACACGAGAACCTGTCATTCACTGTCTGCCATTCTCGTCTGTAATAATTATCTTTCCCTGTAGTAAGTTTGTCTGTATTTAATTTCTGAATCTATAAAAGTAGAACCTCTCCTCACTTGTAAGTGTGCAAGAAAATATATACATAAGGGTTTGCAAGTTTGCTCTGGCTTCTCTCTAATCTCTTTCAATATTCCTACTTTCTCTCTCTTTTCTACATATGCGCTGTAAGTTATTTCTAACCATGTCTGGCTAAATTTCTATATGTCATGATAGATGCCTGAGTAGTTTTGCATAACATATGCGAATATAATTTAAACTTAGTAATTTTATGGTAAGATTAAAATCAGAAAACAAATTATTCTCTAAAACTGTTGTTGAGGTAGGTGAATTGACTAAGTCAGGCCAAAGTAAGACCCTAAGGTTGGGCAGCCGTAAGACCTGTAGTGTCTTCTTAATATCCTGAAGACAAAGTTTTAGAAAATCTTCATATTTCTTTCTGATTTTAAAGTTATCATAAAATTAGAAAGTTATTATATTCTAAACTATGTTATGCAAAGCAACTCATAGTGTATTCTATCATGGCATGTTCCCAGATTATTTCTTAAGATCCCATTTAATTACGCTTCCCTCATTTCTACTGCATATCTCTGTTTTCTCTGATATTATTTCAATATTGAAATTATAAAATCCTAACTAGGAGGCTCTGCCACCTTTTCTGGATTCTATAATCTGTTCTTTCTTTTCGATATCTGTTTTGCCTTCCTCCCTTCCTCCCTTCCTCCCTTTTAAATCTGACTGAATTAGAAAAGATTTTGCATGGCACTAGGCAACTTAGTCAGATCGAAGCAAGAACACAACTTCAAAGTTTGTAGATTGTACAAATTGCACAATGACTCTAGCAGTGTTTCTATTATAAGAGAGATTTAAATAACGCAAATGGATCAATTCACCTATTGAGGGAGAGCAAACTGACTTTGGAAACCAAAAAATGATAATACTCTCAAGCACTTAAGCATTCACACTATAATAAGCGGTGCCTTTTCGTTGTTGAACGAAGGATTTTAAAGTTGATCGGCAAGAAAGTTCTTGGATATTGTACTGTTTCGAAAACTACAATTTTCGAGACTGGATCACTGAATCCTTAAGAGACAAATGACGAGTCTTTCTATCCATTTTGGTTTTTTTTTGCAAGTTCATCTGCTCTTAAATAGAATTTCCCGCCAAGGAATATAGCTAGATCATGAGGTCATGCATTACAAAATAATTACCCAAGTGTTCCTCTATTCTCACTGCCCTCCGAGAGAGGAAATGCATGATTTGCAAACACCAACCAACAATCTTCATTTGACAATTGGTTTAGATGATATACTTTAACAGTATGAAAAGGGATTACAGCCGCTACATTTTCATTGCGGGTTGTGACCAGAATTTTACTTCCCCACATTCCACTTAAAAAGGGTTTTGTAAGACTACTCCAGCAATCACAATCCTCGATCCAAACATCATCCAGGACGATTAAGAATTTTTTATTTATCATCTTCTCTGTCAACTCAAGTTGAAGTGAATTTAGATTATTCAAATTACAAGGCATCTTGGTGACTTCCTCTATCATAGCTTTTGTGACCTTCACAATATCAAATATATCAGAAACACAAACCCATGCCTTTAGATCAAATATCTGACTCAATTTGCCATCGTTGAAAACAGATCGGGCCAAAGTGGTTTTTCCAACCCCACCCATACCTACAATAGGGATCACGGACACTTTTTCAGCATCACTGTTATCCTCTAACACCAACTTCATTATGGCCTCCTTGTCTGCATCCCTACCATACATACCATATCCATCTTCCAGAGATGTTGGCTCAGCTTTCCATGGATGGTTGCTCTCAACTGGAATCTCCTTCAAATCAAGACTCTCCTTTTGTTTTAAAATTCCATCTAATCTTTCAACTATGCCTTCCAACTTACTAATACTAACAATCTTCTTTCTGTTGAAAAGGCCAGAAAAGGAATTGCTTACCTCCTTTTGAGTAGCAGCTTTGGTAGACACTTCATCAAGCAAGTCGTCAACCTCGTACACAACATCTTTGAGAAGATCGAGCCACTCTTTGACATTGGAGTCTGTGATTTGTCTCTTCTCAGCATCTGCAAGAACAACTTTAACCACTAGCAGCTGGCTCTTCATCTTTTGAAGCAACTTGTCAGGTTTCTTTCCACGGATGAAGTTGACAAGTTCAGGAGAGGCTAGCCTTTCAAAAACAACGTCAAGGAAAGCAGAGAGAAGTGCACCATCTACCACGGCTAAAGCCTTGATCTCAAGAACAAACAAGTGATGATCAGAGTAGAAACGCAAAGGAAAGGAATTGGTTGCAAAAGTTGGGTGGGTTCTTGATAAGGCGAACTTTTGTGAGGAGATTTGGCTTGGTTCAACACTCTTCAGTTTGATTCTTAGCTCAATCAGACAAAGTAGTGGTGGTGAATACTTTATCTTTTGTAAAAGACTAGGCTCTCATTGGATGCTTTTTTAAAGACTCTTTCTTTTGTTCCCCACAAGTGGGTTAAAGCTACAATGATGTACCTAACCATCATAAGGAACCAAATTGACCTAAACTTCTGGATTCCAATTTTTCCATTTTGCAAAAGCATTTTATGCAGACTAAGACATGAAAGGTTGATAAGAGCAAATACGAACCTCAGTTAAAATGACACTGTTGATATTTTAAGGATGAGCCTGGAACAATGAGGTCCACTTCAGTGCTTCAAGTTTGATACTTTGATTTAGAATGAATAACAAGACGTTACTCCAATTTTAGTTCTCTGCTGTATTACCTCTGCCCCTACCTTTCATCAATGCACATTTTGGTATAGGTGCGTTCATAAGAGTTGCGTTGATTCGTTGAGAACCAAAAGAGTGTGAGCTGGAATTAAGATTTTTATAATTAATATATATGCTAGGGTATGTATAAATGGAAAAATAACTCTGCATGTTTCAAATGATTAATATTTATGAACTTTTGTATTAAAAATAAAATTTAGTCTTATTGGTGTTAAACCTCCACTAATACATAATATAATAGTTAGAAATATAAAAGAAATGTTACTAAATCAAACAAAATAATATATTAATGTAATTTGTTAACATCTTATTAAATGTTAAATATATTTTATGTTATTAAATTTTTTATAACATTTTTACTTATCAATAGAAATATTTATAAAAATATTACTAAATATTTTTTAATATTTATTTAATAAAAAGATAATATTTAGAAAATGTTATTAAATTTTTTAGTAATATTTTTTAATAAAAAATAATACTATAAAAATCTTTAATAACTTTTTGTAATAAAGAGATAACATTTTAAAATTATTATTAAAAATTTTTAGTAATATTTTTTTAAGACAAATAACGTTATAAAAAATTCACTAGTATAAATATTTGATAATATTTTAACAAATGTCACTAAATTGTTAAATTGTTTAATAGAGAAATGTATATTGCTAAAGAAAATTTCCTTCTTCCGATAAATTTTGAAATGGCTAGATAAAAATTTGAATGAAAGTGTAAAAAAAGTTAAAAGATTAAATTAATACAATTAAAAAGAAGATAAAATCTCAATTCTGTTGAGCTAAGAAAATATAATTATGTAAAAGTGTAGTATTTATATGGATATAAATTTGGATAAGGTCTCTCAAAAATCTATTTTTTCTTAACCATAAGCTCAAAGTAGCAGTGACACTAGCTTATTCGCGAAAGCTTGCATCATAAGTTTTAATAATAAAACATAAGTTAAACTAGGTTATAAACCACTTAAGTAAATATTATGTTCTTACACAAATCTTAAGAACTCTTGGAGTTAGCCCAATGCAACCTGTGTTAGCACCAGTGAGTTGCTATGAAGATTTGTTGAAGTCAATCAATTGAGAAGATTCTAGACCTAATGATCTCACACTGATTACGTGAAGATAACTTGAAGATTTGAAGAATCGGTCTAGACCTTAGTGTGTGAGGCAAATTTGATTCAATTCAGCATTATAAGCATTTTCAATCAAGGATAAACTTCATGTTTTCAAATCTGATTTAACTAAGGTTTTGAGAAATTACTAAAATCAGATTATGAGTTTTGAACAACTGTTTTAACTAACTGGAGAAAAACAGTCGACTATTTGACAAAACAATCGACTGAATTTTTAAATAACAGTTGTCTATAAATAGTTGGCACGAAATTTTGGAACATAACGAAATCATTCTAAATCATTTCCAATCAAGTGCTCTGAGTTTTTCCAAGAAAGAGAAAAAGCTCCTTAATAGTTTTTATGATCAAGATCATTCGAAAAACTCTTCAAGAACTGTTTTCTCAATACTGTTGGAGCTTTGAATTGGCTACTTCTGCTATATTGCTGATCTGATAATTCTGAATAAGCCTTTTATACTATTGCTCTTATTACTTTTGCAATTTGTTTTTGTATAGAAGTGTTTGTGCCATTGTAGTTGTCTGAAATCTTTCTTTGTAATAAAGTCTATTATGTATTGAATTACCTGGTTTGGTAATTCTGTGAGTACAAGGGGTACTGTACTGTTGTGAGCCTACTGAAGGGTTCAATTAAGTGTTTTTTGGGGTTATACAGTGGATACTGTATAGTTCTTGATTTGTTGTAGGTTTCAACAAATTGTTTTCTACAAGGTGCAATGTATTCTTATGGGTAGATTGTGTTGTAAACTGATCTGTTAGATCTTTTTCATAGTGGAAATCCTTACAGTGGTGTAAGGGACTGGACGTAGCCCTTGTGGAAGGGTGAACCAGGATAATTTATTGTGTTTTGTTCTCTCTTGCTCTCTCTTGATTGTTCTTAATATATCTTATTTTTCTTAATTTTTCAGAATCCTTTAAAACCAGTTTGATTAACCTTCGAATAACATTCTAAATAATTTTTAAAAAACATATATCTTATTTGAATACAGTTTAATTGAATCTTTCCTGAACTTGAACTGTCTTTCTAACACACTAAGATTACTGTTCATCAGTTAATTTCTTCCAGAAAAATTAACTTACTCCAATTGTTAACTGAAAATAGTTTTCATATATTAAAATTACTCTGTGTTGATTAATAAAGGGTTTCTTAATATATAAGTTGTTACAAAATTGATTTTAGATCAAATTCTTTGATTTCTTGAAATAATCTTTAAGAACTGTTTTTACTATACATTGCGTTTTCAAGAACCGCTTTCTATTTTCAGTTTACTGTGTTTGATTGACTGATATTGTACTGGAACTGTTTTTGAACCTTTGTTGTTTGCTTTACATATCATCTTGAATAGTTCTCAATAAAAAAAAATCATTCTTCACATTAAACATAATCATTTGCGAAAATTTTCAAGTGTTCAATTCACCCCTCCTCTTGAACTTGGCCAAAACATATTTTACAACCTAAATAGTTCAAATCTCCCTACCGAATACGTCTTCACCTATGATCTTCACACTTTGAGTCCAGTCCCAGTCCACAAAGCTTTCACACGGGTCTGTAAGGTTCTCGGCCTAGTCCGAGAAGTCCTCGCCCACACCACAGCAAGGGGTGTACCTGCGATGACACTCCGACGCTCAAGTAAGTGTTCGGTTATTAAAGTTGAGGTGAGAATTACTTAAGTTATGCATACCTTTGACCTTGCTTACCCACGTATTTATAGGGCTTATGCTTGACTTGAAACTTATGTTATGTCAGCTTTTGCAGACTGTCTTTCCAGAGGTTGCGTGTACGCTTCAACTACTAAGAATCACCTACTGGTAGTAAGGTTGTCGGCTTAGGGCGATAGGTGATCGTCCTTCAGGTAGGTTGCCAGCCTAGAGCAATAGGTGATCGTTCTTGTTTTAGGAATTGTTCCTTGGTGATGGTTGTTAGCCTTTAGGCGACAGGAGGTCGTCCTAAGGCGGATAGTACAGGTCCTAAATTTATCCTTTAAAAGAAAATGATGTAAGTTATCTTAATAATTTTCTTATGTTAGAGTTATACCTAAATAATCTAACCACAATGTAGTTTTTTTATTTCTTTTTGTTATTGGATAATTTTGCTACAATTGTGCTAATACATTTAACTATGGACTAAATTATGATTAAGATAAAAACAAGCATGTGAGAATGGATTTTATATATATTCTATAAGTGTATTTTGAATTATATTTAGTATGGACTGATGAGGAGAGAAAAATCTTAACTTTCTGACATCCTTATATCAAAGGAAAAAAGAAAAGTAATATACAATGTTTTCAATTATAAACTTAAGGAAACAAATCACAAGATACTATACAACAAATAAATTTAAAATGGATATAAAGTTATGGAAACCCTTGACAATGTAATATTAAGTTTGGACCTCAAAGGCTAATATGTAGATCTTTGGTTAAAATCTTATCTTGAATGCAACAGTTAATATAATTAATTATTAGATAACAGACATGCTTCTTTGAAGTTCATTTTTTTATGAGAAAATAAAACACGTACTTTTTAAAATATCATAGCGCTGGAAGTTGTGCGAGAATTTTCCTCTATTTACTAATGTGTTGAACAAATGTCTATATAATAGGGAATACATAAGCATGACAATAATTGATGTACATATAATAAATATGATGATATCTCTGTGTTTTTCTGTATAGTTACACAGGAGTTTCATTTTAAAATGTATTACTATTAGCTAACATAACTTGTTTAAGGACATATATTGATTTTGAACTTACATTCACTAATGAAGTGACTTTCTCTATGTCTGATTAATACAATTAAAATTGAATTATGTGTTGTTGTAAAGACACAATGTAAGTTCACAAGTTATTGTCAAATGAAATTGTTTTAGGTTATTAGATCACGAACTTTGGTACGTGAGTTTGTAACCTAAATTGGAGTGTTATGCATATTAGCATACTTAAAACATATGTAAAAGGGAAACGAAATCATATGATGATTGTTTTGTCTAAATTATTCCATGGTGATTGTACGCAATTTCGTTGAGATAAATAAAGTTAAAAACATATATAAAAAAAATATATAAATAATAAAAAATATAAAAAATAAATACATTTAAATAGTTTAGTTTATCGTTAAAAAACTGAAATAATTTATGTTTTCATGTTTTTAGGAAAATAATAAAAAAAAAAAAAGAGAAAAGATTGATGTTTTGCTTTAAGCCCAACCCATTAGGTGTGTCAAACATAAAAGAGGGTGTGGGGTGTTCGCAATTCACACCCTACACCTCCATTAATTAGATTGTCACGTTCACTCTCTTTCCCATGCAACTGTCTCTTGTTGTTCACGTCCCTCTACCTTCATAAATTCATATATCTTTTCTCTCTCTTTTCATTATTACACGCTTTCTCTCCTCTAAAACATTCACTCTAATCCACTCACACCATTAATGTCCATTCTCTTCTCTTTCTTCCATTAATTACTGTCATATCACACGTTCGCCTTCTCTTTTTAATGTATGCAGTTCAGTCTCTATACTTTCACACTACACATTCATGATATGTACCCTTCATTTCAAGTTTTTCAATTTTCCTTTTTTAATCTTTTCTAGACATATATCACGTCGGTTCCAAGCATGGGAACCGACATTATATGGCCCATCGATTTCAAAGGTTTTTAATTTTTTTTTAAATCTGTCAAGATACATATCATGTCGGTTCCCATGCTTGTAACCAACGTTATATATGTTACTAACAAAAATTAGGTCAAATTTTGTGTATTTGATTGAGATATGACGTCGGTTCCCAAGATTGGAACCGACGTTATAGGTCTTGTTTTAATTTTTCATTCACTCTTTTCCTCAGTCGCATTACCATCTTCTTCCTTGAGGTCGCTTCTTTCCTGGCTTCTCTGTGCAGTCTTGCAATTTTCACCCTTCAATATACTTCTCCTTGCTTTCAATCACCTTCAAAGCTTCACTTTTGACGGAATGGTCGCATTTTTGTGGTGCGTTTTGGTTCTCTGGCTCCCTTCTCCGTTGGTTGTCTGTTTCCCGTGGTGTGGTTAGCATTGGGTCGCGTTACTTGGCATTTGGATTGGGTTTCTGAGAGGCATTGATGTTCGCCTTTGGTTTGTGTTTCCGGAGGCGTTTTGGTTGGCGTTTGGTTTGGCGTTGTTGGAGGTATTGTTTGACGTTTTGGGTTGGCGTCTTGGGAGGCACTGGTTGGTGTTTGGTTTGGCATTGTTAGAGACGTTGTTTGACATTTTGGGTTGGTGTCTTGGGAGGCACTGGTTAGCGTTTTTGGTTCATATTTTTGGAGGCATTGTTCACTACTAGAAAATTGCTAAATAGTGACCGAAATTAGTGACCAAAAAAATCGGTTATTATCAATAACCGAATCAGTGATCGAAAAAATTGGTCACTATCAGTGATCCAATCAGTGACCGAAAAAATCGGTCAAAATTCGGTCACAAATTCGGTCACAGAATCCATCACAAATTCGGTTATAGAATCGGTCACAAATTCGGTCACAGAACTGGTCACAAAATCAGTCACAGAATCGATTACAGATTCGGTCACAGATAATAATAATAATAATAATTTTAATAATAATAATTACAATAATAGTAATAATAATAAAAATAATAATAATAATAATATAGTATTATTAAAATTATTATTATTATTATTATTATTATTGATATTTTTATAATTATTATTCTTCTTATAATTATTATAATAAAAATAATAATAATAATTATTATTATTTGTCGCAACCGGGGTCACGACGAGGACGGCGAACAAAAATATATTTATTTTTAATTTTCAAAACAGAGGAGTCGCCACCATAGTTTATTAGGAAAAACTATGGAAAACCAAAAACAAGATAAGGCAAGTTTGCGAAAACGGATTTCGAGTCCGGGAGTCCGTTACGTGTGGGGAAGGTGTTAGCACCCCACAACGCTCATCTTAAGACGATACCTTTAATTAAATAAGTAGTCTGAGTGTGATTTTTTAAAACACTTCTTTTCTCAAGAAAAAAATTAAGATAAAACAAACAAAATATTTTTTTTGGTTTTAGGGAGCCCGACAAGGTTTGACCTTGCTCCTACGTATCTCCATCAGGGATGTAGAATTAGGGTTACGTAGTTCTTTGATGATAAGATTGTTAGTTGTTTTGATTTGTATTTTTGAAAGTTTATGTTTGAAAATAAGGTAATTGAATGGTGTCAGTGCTAGGTTTAAAGCTTGGGCTTTTGAGATACAATGTCAGGTTTAAAGCCTGGGTTTTGAGGAGCAGTGCCAGGTTTAAAGCTTGGGCTTTGAGAAACGGTGCCAGGTTTAAAGCCTGGGCTTTCAGGAACGGTGCCAAGTTTAAAGCCTGGGCTTTGAGGAACGGTGCCAGGTTTAAAGCTTGGGCTTTGAGGGACAGTGCCAGGTTTAAAGCCCGGGCTTTGAGGGACAGTGCCAGGTTTAAAGCCCGGGCTTTGAGGGACAGTGCCAAGTTTAAAGCCTGGGCTTTGAGGAACAGTGCCAGGTTTAAAGCCTGGGCTTTGAGGAACAGTGCCAGGTTTAAAGCCTGGACTTTAAGGATTGGGGTATATATCAAATTTGGTGTTGGAAAATAACATGCGACAGTTATATGCAATATAGAATTGACATTTTAATTTTAATGAAATCATGCATGCAAACTCAACTTGGGTTAAAGGCATTTTGGTAATTGTGGAGAGTGTGGGTGTGAAACTTAATTCATGGAGGTGTAGGAAGTAACGCTACTATCAACTTGGGTTAAGGGCATTTTGGTAATTGTGGAGAGTGTGGGTGCGGAACTTAATTAATGGGGGTGCAGGAAGTAACACCACTAATAAGAAACTCAACTTGGGCTAAGGGCATTTTGGTAATTGTGGAGAGTGTGGGTGCGGAACTTAATTAATGTAGGTGCACGAAGTAACGTCACTAATAAGAAATCCAACTAGTGGCTAGGGGCATTTTGGTAATTGTGAAGAGCCAGAGTGTAAATCCTAATTAAAGGAGGTGCAGGAAGGACGACCCAACTCCTAAACCCTAAGCCACCACCACCCTAACCCTAAGCCACCATCACCTTTCTTCACCCATGATGAACCAAAAGCAACAACAACGATGAGGAAGGAGCGGCGGTGGCGGCACGGTGCGGTGGCGGCGACGCTACAGTGCGGCGGCAGCGACACGGGGCGGCGGAGACGGCGGCGGCCGCCGTCAACGACGGCGGTGGCGCTGACGGAGCGTTTTTTGCACCGTTTTTGTGGCGTTTCATGGTTGTTTCGATACTGTTTTGACAATAAAGTGGTGTCGTTTTGGAGATAAAACTGGTGCTATTTTTGGGGCAAAATGGTGCTGTTTTGAGTATTGTTTGGCTGTTGTTTTTGGTGCATCTTGTTGAGATTAACAGGATTACATGGTGGCTATTTTTGGAGGTAAATGGTGGCTGTTGGTGGTGCGGAAAAATGGCGGTGTCGGCGGAAGTCATTTTGGGACTGTTTTGAGAGCACATAATACAGAGACTAATGTATGAAAGATGGAATATGATGAATTTTTATTATTTAAGAAATAAGAAAAAAAAAACAAAATGCCATAAAAAGCTAAAGGTCCTCCCTTTTCTTATTTTTTTATCTTTATATGAAAATGAAATGATGGAGAAATAATGAAAAAAAAAAAACATTACAAGATAAGAACACATGATTTACAAATTTCAGACTTCAAGATCCATATGAAAATCTAAAGCTTACAAATCATACCTGTGAGCGTTCTTCAAAAATGATTATCTCCTTTTCAAAAGTTCCTTGCTTCTCAGTTTGTGGATAGAAAGACAGGAGAATCAATCTTCTCTTCTTCTTTATCTCTCTCTGTTTTTTTCTTCGTTCCTCCCCACGTGTGTTTTTTTCTTTGACTAAAAAAATGATCCCCCCCGTGTGCTTTTTTCTACCTTTGTGATTTGCATTATTATTATTTTTATTTTTATTTTTTTTTGAAATCAAGGTGGTTCAGAGAAGTTACCACTCTTTGACCCATTCTCTTTATTTATTATTTTTTTAAATTAATCTTCAAAATGAATCTACCTAGGAATTAGACTTAAGTCATTTTCTAACAGGAACAATTTATTATTTATTATTAATTTTATTTTTATGAAGTAGAGAACGTGGGTTGTTTTGAACAGTTTCACAATTCTCTTTTTTTATTATTTTTTTAAGAAAATATTACGTGGAATTAGGAGAGTGAGAAATTATAGAGTTGACTCTTTCTTTATTGTTTTATTTATTATTATTTTTTTTTAAACTTGCAAATCAAGTTTGGAAACAATTATTTTTATTGTTATATTTGTTTTTATTATTATTTTTTTAAATTTTTAGATTCTCGTGTTTTAATTTAGATATTTTTGTTATTTTCTTGTTATTTTCGTTTTTTTATTATTAATTAATTATTTATTTTATTTTTTAAAATCACCACCTTTTCTTTTTTAGTCTTTTTTTTTTGTTTTGTGATGGAAAAATTCAAATTTTATTTATTTTTTATTATTATTATTATTATTTAAAGAAAACTTAAACTAATAAATATATATTTTTATATTATTATTCATTTTTTCTTTATTCATTTTTATTACCCGGACAAAATCGGGTGTTGACATTATTATTTATAGATATTATTATAATTATTTTATTTATTATTGTTATTATTAGTATTATTATGATTATTATCTATGACCGAATTTTGGACCGATTTTGTGATCGATTATGTGACCAATTTCTGTGATCGATTCTGTGACGGATTCTGCGACCGAATCTGTGACCGATTCAGTGACTGATTCTGTGACCAAATCTGTGATCGATTTTGTGACCGAATCTGTGATCGATTTTGTGACCGAATCTGTGACCAATTTTGTGAGCAATTTTTTGGTCACTGATTTGGTCACTGATAGTGACTGATTTTTTCGATCACTATTTGACAATTTTCTAGTAGTGTTCTACTGGTTGTTACCTGTGCCAGGTATGCTTTGCCTCCATCTCACTTTGATTCTTCCTCTTTGCTACTTAGTCCTTTAGTCATTCTTCCCTTTACTATTGAGTCCCTTACAATTTCCTTTACCTTTGAGTCTCTTACAATTCCCCCCACCATCAAATCCAACCTTGTCCTCAAGGTTGAAATTACGTAATGCTTTTGTATGACTGTTACATCTTTCTAAGTGGCTTCTATTTTAGGCATACCTTCCCACTGAAGCAATACCTGCGATATTGTTGTCCATTTTTTAAAATCACTCGACAGTCCATCACCTTTATTGGCTGAAGTAAAGGGCCTTTTTCATTGATTAGCAGCGAGAATTTTTTATTTTACTTACAATTTTTGTTTCTTTCTTTGGTAAAAATAAACATTCTAAATAATCGTATTTACTTCCCTCATTTAGTTAAAGGTGCTAATACCTTTCATACACATAGCCGACTCTCAGATCCTGCTCCGGTTTTGTAGTTTGTTATCTTTTCCTTGGTTTTTTCATAATAAACTATGGTGGTGACTCCTTTTTGATTTTTTTTTCATTCGTCTTGTCATGAACCCTGTTGCCACAACGATTTTCAAAAGCAATCATTCCAGACTTAGAAATCATCCAAGATGTAAAAGAAGTTGTTGTTGACGTATATTATATAATTTTACATTAAAATTATTATTGAATTAGATATTACACATTAAATGTTTTTTTTCCTTTGAGACTATCTCGACCAACAAGAAGGAAAAAGAAGAGAAAACGAACATTAAGTTAACTAATAGGTAAATTCATGTAACATTTTTATTTTGTTTTTATATTATTTAGTGATAACTAATTCTGTTAATCTTATTTTGGAATATATATTACTATTTTTTTATATCAGAAAATCACAAATATCCATCCAATACTTTCAAACTGTTCTTGTAAATCCTTGTTCTCTAAAGTATGTTTCAAATTTTGGTCTTTTGGTTTATTGGCTATAATAATCGTTCTTACATGCAATGGTCTGGAAACAATTAGAAAGAAGTAAATGTTCATAAATTCAATAAATTGATAATTTTTAATTATTTTAAGCCATTTATTAATTAACATCTTTAAAAAAAATAAGTGAAAGTCTATGACTAATGAAGTAAGTCTAAACTTTCTTTTCATTTTTAAGTAATTTAATATTAGTTAAGTCTCTTATTTATGACATTTGAATAAGGAAAAAAGTCTTATTTCAGTACAGTAGTCAAACTCAAAAAAAAAATAAAAATTGCATGTCAATACATGAAATGAAAGATTATTGATGTAATTTGTTATCATATTATAGTTTTTATTTGAGAATTCTTTGTTATTTTTTTCATTCTATATAGGTATTTTTTTTCCTTTGTTATTTTAATTCTTTATTAACTAACTCCATTTAACACAAGCACAAAAGCCAATATCGTTCAAGGGAAACAAATTGGAAAAGGAGAACGTAAACCCAAAGCTCATCTTGATAAAGACTAACTTGAGTAAATTGAGCAACGAGAAGTCTCACAAGAGACAGACAAGAAGCATAAGTCTTTCTAATCTGTCAAACTTTGAACAATTCCTAATTTTTTTTTCTGTTCAGAAACGTGACTCAAAAATGTATTTGAACCAATCTGTTGTCCTCTAACTAAAAATGCTCAAAGTTCCTGTGCGACAGCATTTGGTAAAAATAGAAAGATCCCTATATAACGTAGGTACCTAGTTATCAAAGGAAAAGGTAATTTTCAGTTGTAGGAAAATGCAGTTTCTAAGTAAGCTATTTTGTTATGTTTCAGGGTCTCTTCCAGATATTTGGTCTTTGTGAGAGTGTCTTGATTGTTTTATCCAGTTATTTTAATATGGGAAATTGGTAATGGATGAATATCATGCAAATTCTGTTTTTGGGTACTTAATGTTTCGTGTGCCAAATAATCTAGGTTAACGATTAAGAGGACATTTGCACGGCTATTAGAGTAAATCAGTCCTATAGTCAGTTATGTCCAACTAGATTTGGAGTGTAGAGACGCATTAATGTCCTTCGGTTAGTGTACATAAATGGAAAATTTTTGCACCCTCGAGGATATGATTGCACTCTTCTCTTATGCAGATAAAAGTAGTCTTGTATTGTGTTTCCTACATGGTTGGTGATAAGTGATTCATCAGTAACTATAAAAAAATGATAGATATTCCACCCTTCAAATGTTGAAACGTATCTTTGCTTTTGTATGGTTATTTCTCTTCATAAAGGAGGTGTAAGACTAAAAATATTTATAGCTATAAAAGAAAAAAAAATTTGTTGATAAGTTTTGTTTTGGTTAAAATTGGTTTCTTTGTGGTACAAGGATGTATTTGAGGCAACAATCCACCATTATCAAATACAGCTTAGAATGAGGATGTGTTCAAGGCTACAACCATTATCATCAAAATATAATTCACGTTGAATCTCAATGATAATACATAATACAAAATGACTAACACTCAATATTGTAATTATTACAAAACAAACAAACACAAAATCACACAACAATCGCATGACAAGTATGAATACAAAACATAATGCAAATCCTACAAAAGAGCAAAAATTGTACTAGTTGAAGACTATCCCTTTTTTTTATTTTTGAACTACCCAGGACCTATTTTCCTCTCAAGTTTCCTCTTTGTGAATTGTGAGTATAAAATATTTGACTCTAGAATTTCATATGTGAACAAAACGTGTATAGTGTTTCGGGTTTGAGCAAAGAGTATAAAATAATATATCATTAATAAATAAAATAAGAATAATAATAAATAATAAGATAATTAGAAGGATATAAAATAATCTTGATAATCATAAATAATAATAAAAAATATAATGTTACCCACGGATTAATATTAGTAGGTAATATAAACTTATACCCACGGAATAAATTCCGTGGAAAAATTACCCATCGATAAAAGTTTGTGGAAAATTTACCTACGACTTCATTACCTATGGATTTTGACTCGTCTGTCGGTAATCATTTTGACCGTAGGTAAATCCAGTTTTTTTTGTAGTGTAAATGGTTTAATATATTACAAAAATAAAGTTAATTAGTTATATAATTTGTTCTTAAAACAATATTCAGATTACTAGTGTTAAATCATGTGAAGCTTCCAAACATGCTTTCGTTTTCCATTGAATCCATGCTCTAAATTTGAAAACTAAAATCAACCTCATAGCTATCCCGTCCTTTCTCTATACATTTCGTATCCTTCATTTTGTACCTATTTTCATGTTACTTCTAAAATTTGGTTATACTAACTAATTATTATGCTCAGCGACTATGGTGAAGTTTTTTTTTTTTTATTAATTTTAACATGCGAAAATATGATTGGTAGACTTGGTTGTTGAATGGTAAGGTAGGTGCTACGATATACCAATTAAACCAACTCTCCCTACTCATGACTTTCTTCGTTGGCTGTTGCATATTTATTTGCTTCAGTGTTTGCTTCGCAAAATGCAAGAAAAAATGGTCATTGCAGGTGAACAAAATTTAATTACTAGGTATCACAGTACAGAAATAGAACTTTAATTTCCATTGTTAACATGAGAGCTTTTAATGATTGTTTCTTAGGCGGATGGTGTAATTTTATCTCGTGCAAGTCCAATTTACATTATCAACGTAAGTTTATTTCACTTTCTATATGACATTATTTTATTTCATTGTTTGTTTGTATATATGATTTATAGAGGAAGGTGACATAACTGCCAAAGGATGAGGACAGAGTAAAGAAACATTTTACTTTTAGGATTTCTTATAGATTTCAAGAGATGTCTAAACTTATTAGACAAGATGGTAAGAAACCCGAATAGATTGAAAATAATATATGGATTTTCCTCTTTGGAAAATAGAATTTGTCACGTATCAATCTGAGTGTGATACAACTAAAAAGAATCCTCTATCAGATAAAGGTGGCAATTTGAACATTCGTAGATCCATTAGCATGCACAAACATGCTATTCATTTGGTTTGAATTCTTTGTGTTATTATTGAATTATGATCTAATAATTATTTACTAATTTCATATTTTGTAATGATTTTGTTTTCAGTCACAGGAGCTTAGTAGGTCAGTCCATGTGGATATAATCTTCCAACTAACGAATGTAAAAAAAAAGCACTAGAGAATTCATTGATGCTAGCTCGAGACGAACACATGTAAGTTACTTAATTCTGGCTATAATTTTTTATTATGTTTATAACAAATTGTCTTGTCTCTGAAAGAAGAATTTGAGAATAGATATTCTCGAGTAATGTTTGAGTCTGTTTCTATTGTGGGTGTCTCACAATGTAGTCCCTTAGACCTTGCGAAAGGAAGAAAGACTAAGGAATAGATCTTGGTATGGGGCTGCTGGTGGCAAATACAAGGGACAAATATATGGAATTGAAAATGTCGATCCTTATGATGAAAGTGTTGAGAGCTTCATGTGCCAGACACAAGCATCCTCTAGTAATGAAGTTGATTTCGAACATATTCATGAGCTGAAACAACAATTATCCACTAGTGAAGACCAAATTTGTTTGATCAGTTTACAATTCCAGTCAGTCTTAGCATTTATTGGTGCATTCCATCTTGGCATTTATTGGTGCAGTCCATCTTGACTTTATTAGCCTCATAAGAGTAACAACCATGACGTTGACTCTTCTTTTATTAAAGTCAGTCCTATAAATTACATGGACCATAATTATAATAATATTTATTTCAAATGTTCTTATAATCTCCCACTTGGTCCATGTCATGACTTGAAGATTCAACAACCATAACGCCCACTTTTCATTGAAATAATCAAGTCATCATCCTTAATTAGAATTAAATCAATCAAATTATAACAATCCATGTCAATAAACGACATATTTCTTCTATGTATCACAGATCAATTCAATTCTCATACTATCAATCAAAGAATACTTCTCAACATCCATTTTCGTCCAAGTGAAAAAGATTGTTTCTGTTAATTTTAAAAAGAAAAAATTCAAGTTTAAATATTGGATTTTGTTTTTTTAAAAAAAAAGGAATGACAAAAAGTATGTATTTTATTTTATTTTATTTACCATTTTTATGATTACCTCTATCTTTTATTAAGTTTTTATTTTCTTTGCCAAAAATAAAAAAAAACATATATATATATATATATATATATATATATATATATATATATATATATATATATTACATATATTTTTTTATAAAAAAAAAAAAAAAAAAAAAAAAAAAAAAAAAAAAAAAAAAAAAAATATATATATATATATATATATATATATATATATATATATATATATATATATTTCACATTTATTTTTTTAAAAAAAGGTAATAAATAATAATAATGAAAATAAAAAAAACAAAAAAAAGTTTGAAAAAAAACTCTAAATCTCTTGATCCCTTTGCTGCGCTGCTTATGTGTGCATTGCTTATTTCTAGCAAAAGCATTACCTTATTCTACCAAAACTGTCCCTGAATACTTCTTCCTACACCAATCCTTACCTTATTCTAACAAAAGTCTGCTCTCTTCTCTCTCTGCAAATTCATGACCAAGTCAACACTCCAACCCTAGGATAGACAAAACATAGGAACTCTCACGCACACATTGGTCCTCCTTTGATTTTTCACGCTAGATCCCATAAACAGGACACTCTTCTCCTCACGTAAAAAGAGAACCGATCCTTTCATTCCCACTGGAGATTGAAACAAAAGACAGGGACACAGAACCCACATAAAAAAGTTGCTTCCTCTTCGTCTCATTGGTTCCCACTCTCTTAGCTCTAGTGAAAAACACCCACACAGCTCCCACTACAAGAGGCTCTACTCTCATTCTCCAACTCTCACCCTCAACCCCTAAAAACACACATTCACACTACTCTCATCATACAGACCGCCAATCCTCATTCCATTCTATCACAGCCACCAAAATGGAATCCACATAGCATCTCACTCTTAGACTGGGGATTCCATCTTCCTGCTCTAGAAGCAAAAAATGTTCTTCACAATCAAAGGAAAATAGCCACCCTAAACATCCAAAACACCCCCAAAACAGCACCTCCGCTGCGAACCCCATGTCCACATCCAAACCACCATGCACCTCCAGCATGTTCCCCACCGTGTCCACCAAACCTTCACCCTTTCCGCTCTGTGGCGAGGCCCCCTCCCCCCTCACCTTGCCGCGTGCCTAACCATGGCCCTTGCCCTGTGTGTTGGCAGCCTGTTGGAGTCACCGCACCTCATCCTCTTTGGCCACCCACCTCACACCGCTGCCTTCCCTTTTCCCTTTGCAAACTCTAATTCCGTTAGGTTAAGATTGAAATGAAGATTGACGTGGTGGTTAAGCTTGGGCCCACTTCGTTGAAGAGTTAAGTGGGAAGTAAAAAAAGGAAAAGTGAACTTTCGGTGTTGGACAAATGAGTGAGGCTTAATGAAGTAATGTAGTGGCACGTGGCATTTCAAAGTTTGATGTTAATTCTCCTTGGCAAAGGATGAAAATGAAGACAGTGTTACGTGGCTTGAGTAGGCTTACCAAAATTCCATTAGTTTTCGGCATCGAATGAAATAATTTTTTTTTTTTAGTTAAAAAAGTTTAGAAAATACAAAATAAGAGTGGTGTTGATATATGTGATGTGATGTAACTTAATTACTTTTGGTTTGTTTTGTTTTATTATTGTTCCATTTTATTATTAAAAAAAAATCTTCTTTTCTTTTTAATAAATTTTTTCTCTTTTGTTTTATGTAGGAAATAGTGTGTTATCAAAATAAATTTTGATTAAATATCTAAAGGATCGTAAGCGTCATACGGAATTTAACTAAAAAAAGTTTCACTATTTCTTTTAGATATTCAAGTGACCACACGTGTCAAATAATACCTGATACGACTTTTGTTAAAAAATACACAATATTTTTAAAAGCAATATAAAAAAATATCAAATTTCCAAAACTCAAAAATAAAACATTTCTAAAAAACTATAAAAATTAAAAATTTATCGAACATCTCAAACAAACAATTTTCGAAAGAAACTACGTAACCCTGATTTATCATCCCAGATAGAAATACGTAGGAGCAAGGTCAAAACCTTGTGAGGCCCCAAAAATAAAAAAAAAATATTTTCTCTTGTTTTATTTGCAATTTTGTTTCTTTTTGGAAAAAATAAATATTTTGAAAAACCACACTCATTCTTACTCATTTAATTAAAGGTACCGTCTTAGGATGAGCGTTGTGTATTGAACTTGTATCAAGGTATTGTGAATCAGAACATGTAATAAGAACATATTGATTTTGAATGAATATGAAAACGTTACAACAAAGTAATTAACAATTGAACTGATAAAATTTATATTAATGAAGATCTTGGGATTGAATTGCATTAATCTCCTTCTTATACACTCTTGATCAATTTTCGTTAACATTATCTCTTTCAATTACCATTATGTGCAAATAAAAATGATTCAACCTAATCCCTCTAGTATTAAAATTCATAAATTAAAATACCAAGCTCTGTCCTCAGTTACTTAAATATATTAATCAACATTAAATACAGTTGCTATAAACAGTGATTACATTATAATTCATTCTAAACTTACACATGCAATGAGTAATACGTTTGATTCCAAATTCAAACAGTGTTTTCCAATCACAATCGAAATTCTAATACAAATTAATGAATGTTTAAAACGTAAAACAATAGCAAGTGATATTGATGATATCACGTAATGTCAAGAGTGCATTCAAAGTTGAGAAATTACATTCAATCCCAATAATAAGGAACTTAGCTACTCATGGTAACCATCAAAATACAAGATTAAAGGAAAGAAAAGATCTTGTTCCAAAACAGCAGCCATCAAGTGAGTGATGTTGATCTTTTAACCTAGTTTTGGCCTTTTATAGCTTTCTTTCCCTTTATCAGGTCAACATATGGCCGTTATTTCGTAATATTCAATTTAGATTCTCCACTGCAACTTTAACGTCTTCAAATTAGGACTGCACTGGAACATTCTTTAAGCGAATTTCAGTCCAAGTTGTGTCCTTTGCTTAAGCCATAAGTCACTTATGCGCCACAAATTTATCCTTCATAGTAGAAGTAGTAATGATAAACTCTTTTGCACTTTTCCATGAGATTGCTCCTTGAGCCAGCATAAAGATATAACCAAATGTTGATTTTCTTGGGTCTATACATCCAGCATAATTTGAATCTGAGTAACCTACCACTTAAAGGTTATCTGTCCTTTTATAAATGAGCATGTGATCCTTGGTGCCTTGTAAATACCTAAGGATTTTGTTTCTAGATTTCCAGTGATTCATTCCGAAATTACTTTGGTAGCGGCTTAACATTTTGATTGCAAAACTTATATCTGGTCGAATGCAAGTCTGAATATACATCAGGCTACCAACCACTGAAGCATAAGGAATAGACTCCATTTCTTTTCGTTCCAAATCATTTTTGGGACATTGTATTTGACTAAATTTATTTCCCTTGTGAATTGGAACTATCCTTGAAAAACAACTTTCCATTCTGAATCTCTCTAACACCTTTTTGATGTATCCCTTTGAGGCAATCCTATCACTCCTTGTGATCTTTCACGAAATATATTTATTCCTATCAGATAGGATGCCTCATTCGTATCTTTCATCTCAAATTTGTTAGAGAGAAATTTCTTTATATCATGTAACAAAAGAATGTCATTTGTAGCAAGGAGAATATCATCAACATATAGAACCAATATGATAAACTTGCTCCCACTGGCCTTCATATAGATACACCGATCAACAGTATTCTCTACAAAACCATATGACAAAATAGTATCATTAAACTTTAGATACCATTATCTGGAAACTTGTTTAAATCCATATATTGACTTCCTTAACTTACACACAAACTTTTCTTTTCCTGTGGTCACAAAACCTTCAGGTTGGTCCATATAAACCTATTCTTCTAAGTCACCATTTAGAAGGACGATCTTTACATCCATTTGGTGAAACTCTAAGTCATAATGAGAAACCAAAGCCATTACAACTCTTAAAGAGTCCTTCTTTGAAACTGGGGAAAATGTCTCTTTATAGTCAATACCATCCTTTTGAGTGTAACCTTTGGCGACAAGTCTAGCCTTATACCTTTCAGTTTTGCCTTTCGAGTCTCGTTCTGTCTTAAAGACCCATTTATAACCGACTCATTTTGCACTTTTAGGCAACTCAACTAAATCCCAGACTTTATTGTCATCTATTGATTTCAACTCTTCTTTCATAGCATCAAACTACTTTTCAAAATTGTTACTTTCCATGGCTTGTCTAAACAAGACTAGATCTTCATCGATGCTTAAGTCACATTCATGCTCAAGTAAATAAACCACATAGTCAATTATAATAGTCGATCTTCTTTGCCTTTCAGACCTTCTTAAAGATATTACTTGTGGTTCATCTATTCTTTGCTCATTAATGACCTGTACATCATTGGTTGGTTCATTATCCATATGTTCATTTTGTGGGTTTGGAATATTGATTTGTTGCATTGGATTGTTGGGTGATTGTGATACAACAAAGGGAATAACAACTTGAGAAGAAATATCAGATGTAGGTATTTCTACATGTTTCTCTTGAATATCCACCTTTCGTGATTCCTCACTTCCAATGATCTGACAATTTTCAATGAATCTTGCATTACCAAACTCAACTATTCTTGTACTATGTTAGGGTAATAAAATATATACCCCTTTGATTTATCAGGATAGCCAATTGTTAAAATAAGTGTTTGGCCTAAGTTCAAGAGGGGAGGTGAATTGAACCCTTTTAAAATCTTTTCGCAAATTTGCTTTTCAATGTGAGAATACAAAATCTTTAAAGAAACTTAGAATGCAATCTGCAAAGGTTCAAACAATTTACAAATATGAAAACCAATC
>Ga0209700_102359_pt1 | contig 38430 bp, 22 predicted proteins | sample SiratroredBW_FD_187528 | JGI IMG/M metagenome (GOLD analysis project Ga0209700, IMG submission 187528) | Root nodule microbial communities of legume samples collected from California, USA - Siratro red BW (SPAdes) (version 2) | ecosystem: Host-associated > Plants > Roots > Nodule | place: USA...
ACATTTTTCACAAACCCCAAAACACCCCTGGAAATAGGATGGGCTTTCAATTATTAGGATTACTTGCCGCACCTCCACATTTTTGGACCTGCACTTCCATTTTGTTCCTCATTCCCAAAACGCCCTTGGATCACTAATTAAAAATTATTCATCGCACCCCCATTAATTAAGAGCTGCACCCACTGATTTTCTAAATTATAAAACTGCCCCTAATTTCCTTTAAACAGAAAGTTTTAAGAATTTAACATTTGAGTTATTTTTTTTTAAGTTTACTTCTCCGATTTACATAAAATTTGTTTTAATAAACTTTAATTCCAAATGACCATTCGCGTCATGCGGGATTCCCTTTTTTTTTTAAAAAAATAATAAAATAAAATAAAATAATAATAATTCTTAATTTAAGTTTTAAATGACCGCATGCGTCATGCGAAACTTAATTTAAGGAATATTAATTTTAATTTGGATTATCAAAAGGCCGCATGCGTCTATGATATTCTGAAATAAAATTCAATTTTCAAAAATAACAAAAATATATAAAAATTCAAAAATAATAAATTCTCAAAACAACTCAACTGTCTTTTAGAACTACGTAATCCCTGATTCTTCACCTCTACGGATGTCGATACGTAAGAGCAAGGTCAATCCTTGTCGGGTCCTTTATTTTAAAAAATTTTTATTTTGTTATTATTTATCTTTTACTTTTGGAAAAATAAACATTTAATAAACCACATTTGATTTTACTAATTTGATTAACGGTACTGTCTTAGGACAGACGCTGTGGGGGTGCTAATACCTTCCCCACGCGTAACCGACTCCCGAACTCATCTCTAGTTCGCAGACCATTTCCTTTTCCTTCTTTTTGGTTTTTCCATAGTTTTCCATAATAAACTATGGTGGCGACTCTATCTCTTTCTTTTCACAATTTTTTCTTATTTTTGGGTCGTTGTCTCGCGTCGTGATCTTGGTTACGACAAGGTTAACAGTGAAAAAAAACGCCACCACCGTCGTCCTCCACCACCAATCCATCATAACTACCACTACAATGTAAAATTCAACTTACAAAGATGTTTACCTTCTTTTCAATTGCTTGAATGGGTGCTAAAATGGTGGAAGTGGAGGTTACCACGTTGCGGAACGTGAAAACCGTAAAGCAAGGTGCAGGACGTGAATGGAGAACGAACCAAGGTGCAATGAACGAGTAGATCTGCAGTCCAAAGTGAGGTACGAGCTCTGGCAGTGGAGGTGAAGGTGCAGCCGCCGTCGGTGGAGTTCGAATGGGGTGCAGAGAGGTGGAGAACGAATGGGGTGCAGTGGAGGAAGAAGTAGCATGAAGGGTGTAAATGAGGGTGAAGGGTATTATGGGATAAAATTATTTTACAAAAGGGTTAAATGGTAAATTTCCTTAGACTATGGAGGTGCAGGAAGATGATATGGAGGTGCAGGAAGAAGCAGTCAGAAAAGAAATAAAAAAGTTTAAAATAGAAAAAAGCCCAAGAAAAAAGTCACTTAACCTAGGCCCAAAACCAAGTTTAAAAGGAGATTTTTAGGGTTTTGTGAAGCATCAAGACCTAGAGGACGGAGACAGACGGCTAGAATCAAGATTCTCTCCTTCTCTTGCAATCTTCTTTTAATTAATTTGTAATGGCTACCATGGGTAGCTAAATTCTTCATCTTTGGGGTTGAATGTAATCTTTTGAAATCATTCATATTTTGGTGATTTTATATATAATATTCAGTTTTACTCAATTGGTATTTTCATCTTATGTTTAATGCTAGATTTTATCTGATCAATAGAGTCTTGATTGTGATTCTTAAATCTAACTGGGAAGTACTTTTGAGTTTCTGACTAGATAAAAAATACTCAATATATTGGAATACTATGGGATATATTTTAGTATATTGATTGCTTGTAACATCTGTTCTTAATGCTGAGTAATTTACTAAATAGCTGAGGAATCAATGTTTTGAAAAGAAATATCTTATGAATTTCATATCAGAGGAATCGGTGTGAATGATTTTTATATATGCATCAATAGTGAGTAGTTAGGACTATTGTATGTTTTTATCAAATCCAATATATGAATGAGGGAGATAGATGAAGTTCAATCCCAGAGTCTTTTTTTATCTTGAAAACTTCTTTTTATAATTGTTATTTATTCTTTAATTGTTTTTATTGCTTATTAATTCAAATTACACTCAAATCATCTTGAAACATTTATTTGCTTAGTGAGTTGTGAATTTAGGATTTAATAGCAAAATTGTTTGACATCTTTACTTTATAAATCTATATTACTATTTTGACTTGGTACACTTGCCGAAAAAGGTCAACAGAACCTTCACAACAACACAACGCCAACACATATTCATCAAACAAACTGATATTAAGTGAAAGCCTATATGATTATATTTATGTATCGGTTGTTGTTGGCATCATACAATTACGTCAACCTTGATATGTATGCTTGTCTACATACATCTCCAGGAATGTTATATTTAATGAGAATCTTTCTCCTTTTACTTTGTCCAATAATCTATTTATTTCAAATGTCAAATCTGATTTTCAATCTAGTCAACCTCATACTTTAACTCTTACCAATTTTGCACCCTTACCTACTAATTTTGGTATATATACGATCTTCTGCTTCTACTGAACAAAATGATATTATATCTATATCAAATATTGTTGCTCTTTCTCCTTCAACTCTTCCTACAACAATTGTAGACTCATCTGACTTACCATCTGAGTCATCACAAGATCAACATTCCACGTCTGATAGTTATTCTCTACCTAACACTTATCATATGGTAACATGTGCTAAAGCTGGAATCTTCAAATCGAAACTGTTTCATGTTACCTCTTCAACTCCTCTTTCTGAACCAACAAGTTACAAGCAAGCCATGCAAATTCCTGAATGGCTTCAAGCAATAAAGACTGAATATGCAGCTCTTATGGCTAATCGTATGTGGTCTCTTACACCTCTCCCGTCTAGTGCAACAGTGGTTGGGTGCAAGTGGGTCTTCAAAGGCAAGTTTCATGCAGATGGTACGTTTCAACGATACAAGGCACGTCTTGTAGCAAAAGGCTATCAAGTAGAAGGATTAGATTATCATGAAACATTCAGTCATGTTGTCAAACCAACTACGGTGCGTGTTGTTCTCACCAAAGCTCTGTCTTCATGGTGGCCCATACATCAAATTGACATAGACAACGCGTTTCTACATGACACACTTGAAGAGAATGTTTATATGCAACAACCACCTAGGTTTACATCACATGATTCCTCTTTTGTTTGTAAATTACACAAGTCCATTTATGGACTCAAACAAGCCCCGAGGTCGTGGTTCTTCAAGCTTTCAGATACTCTGCAACGTATGGGATTCAATGCATCCAAAAGTGATTATTCTCTGTGTTTGTTAATTCTGGAGCATGAACACACTGTTTGTTCTCATTTACTTTGACTATATTATAATCACAGAGTCTTCATCTGCTATCATTCAGGATTTAATCAACGGACTGTGATAATAATTTGCTCTCAAGGACTTAGGAAGACTACACTATTTTCTTGGTATTGAAGTATCATGGCTGTCAGACGGGGGACTTCATCTATCACAAGCTAAATATATCATTGATCTACTGTAAAAAACAAATATGCTTGGGTCAAATCCACAACTTACACCTATGGTATCTTCACTAAGACTCACTCTTGATAGAACTACTGTTGTTGAGGATCCAAAATTCTATGTTCAATTGTAGGGAGCTTGCCTACAATATGTCACTGTTACTCGACCAGAATTGTCCTACACTGTAAATAGAGTGTGCCAATACATGCACAATCCTCAGGATCATCATTGGAAGGCTGTTAAATGAATACTAAGATATCTTTCTGAAACTGTTAATCATGGTCTTTTGCTCCGTCCTTTTACCCATCTCCTTGTTTTTGGCTTTAGCGATGCTGACTGGGGCACCGATTTAGATGATCGCAAGTCTATCACTGGTTGCTGTGTCTATCTAGGGCCCAATTTGATTTCATAGATATCCCAAAAGCAGAAGGTTGTTTCACAGAGGCAGAATATAGAAGTATTGTTGCGGATCTTGCTGAAATTACTTGGCTTCATTCTCTTCTTGTTGAACTACATTTGTCCACCTCTGTTCCAATAATATTTTCTGACAATCTCGGTGTTGTGCTAATGTCTGCAAATCCAGTACTACATTCACGGTCTAAATACTTTAAAATCGATTTACACTATATACGTGATTTTGTTCAACAAAAAATGTTTGAAGTTGGTACACCTTCCAGCCAAGTATCAAGTTACAGACTTACTAAACCTCTCTCTGGTGCTTCATTTTTACGTTTTCGAGATAAACTTAGAGTAGTTCATAATCCTATTCTAAGTTTAAGAGGAGATGTTATATAATATTATTATACGGTTACGTACATTTACGTACAGATTACTTGTATATATATACATAATATTTCCTGGTGTAATGATATAGATGAATAGTATGTCATTTTATAGAATAATAAACTTTCATTTTCGTCTTCTTCTTATCTTTTCTATCTTTCTTCTCTGTGTAAAACCTTACAATATCATTGGGTGCCCTTAGGTCTGGCTGGAAGAGAGATAGATTTAAAAATTGAAAGTGATCTAAGTTTAATTGTACCTAGTAAATTAATTTATTTCAGGTGTGTAGAATGGTAAAATATGTGAATATGCATTTATTTGCCTCTCATTTATACATGGTATGCAAGTTGCTTTATTGTGTGTGAAAGCTAAGGAGTTCTGAAACACCAAACCTTGGGAATGGAAACAATTTCATAAAAAAATGGCAGAGAATTTAAACCATGATGAGATTAAGTTAAATGTACATTGCAGTCATGCCTTGATATCAGAGAGACAGATAATTTGAAAACAGTAAACAAAAACATTGTTTTCAGTGTTCCCTGTACAAATATTTAAAAAAGAGTACCAAATTAAAAATAAAAATATGTGCCCATTTTGTAATTAAAAAGTAAAAGAAAAGCAAGAAACAAAACTAAACCTCCTCATCCAAGAGTAATGAGATTGCCTCATCAGGAAAAACTTGTTTTACTTGTGTAACAGAAAATATTCACCATTCATAGCACCCCCTTTGGTCTCTAAGAATCACAGCAACAATCAGACACTGGGTATAGTTGATGTTATTTTTCCTTTTTGGTGAGCAATGAGGAGCATGGTTTAAAGGTTTGACAAGTTAATTAATGTGTTCAATATGGAGTTAATGCTATATCACTCAGGATTGGAACTACACAAGAAATTTACTCCTGTGTAAAGCCATAACTGTGAAGGAGATAAACTCATGTTTTCACTTGTAATGACAACTAAAGAAAAATCATGAAGTTTCATATATGTAAACTTTTATATAAAATAATTTAAGTATACTTAATAAATACACAAAGTAAAGACAAATTAGTTTAACATAAACAATGCTTTGGTCTATCTTGAACAGATTAAATAAATATGTGGTCTCTAATTCTTTTATGACATTATTTCTCTCTTTAAACAATAAAGGAAAATGGTGTAAGGACTGATTTTAGGTTTCTTTTATAGTCATTTCTCTCTTCCTACTAGTTTTGATGCTTTATAACAATAGAACATAATAAAGATCCAAAGATTTTAAATAAGGGTTAGCATTAGCTTTATAAAATAATTTAACTAGATTTTAAGGTATTTTCAAATTAAATGATTTTGCTTTAGCTCTATTAAGATTTCTTATTACATAATCTAACATGTATTAAATTCAAATTGTTATATATAATAAAATTGTTATATAACATTCAAATTGAACATATCCCAAAGGTAAACTCTAAATTTAATAATAAAAAAAAAAAAACATATATATAGCAAGGTAACGTATCTGATACAAATGAATTTCGAATTAATTCACACGGCTATACAATTCCCCTAATAGCTTTACCGAATACCTACCACAGCCGGTAATCTAACAACTTAACCCGCCATTAAATCTAACTTTCCAAATCGGACTATGCAATCGTAAGGCTAGTACCAAGGCTCCTGCTAGCCCAGCAATGGAAGCATGTAGAGGAGCCGAAAATGTTAAATAAAACTAACTCCTCAGTCGGCGGTTGAAAAATATTAAAATACAGCAAAAACTATTCTAAAAAGAGAAAGTATATTAAAATACAGAAAAAACTATTTAAAAAGAAGTATTAATGGAATCCAATAATACTCTCATGAAAAGGGAACCCGATTATCCTAAAATGAAAAAAAAATAAAAATAAAAATAAAACTGAAAAGCGAGAGAAGTAGAGTGAGAGGGAAAGAAACAAGGACAGAGAGAGAGAGGTATATTATCTCCACAGAGAGTGTGAGAGAAGAAAGAGGAAAAAATAAAACAAACTCCGATGAAGAGCGGTGGTTTGGGCGCGGTTCCGTCGTACGGCGTCCCCGCGAAACGACGGTGGAGAGGGCTCGTGATTGCGGTGCTCGGTCTCGTCATTCTCTCCATGCTCGTTCCTCTCGTCTTCTTGCTCGGTCTCCACAACGGCTTCCACTCTTCCGGTACGATCTCGCCGAGATCTCTCTTCTATCTATGAACGCTCTTTCATTATTCCACATTTTTCTTTCGCGCCAGATCCGCGCCAATTAAGCCTCCTATTTCTCTATTTTCTCGTTCTTCTTCCTCGTTCGTCACACTGCAGTGCGCTCTAGATCTAACCGTTTCAGTTGCCGTGCAAGAAACGGCGTTGCCGAATCTTCGCTTGTTTTAATCAATCAATTGAGTTTCGTTTCCATCCTCTTCAAGCTCGAAACGCTTTTGTATTCAGTGAAAGATCTGCGTGTTTGATTTGTTTTAATAGTGAAAATAATAATAATGATAAGGAGGATGAAACTTAAGTACAGTGCTAAGGTGAATTTGATGTTGTTGCTTAATCAGAATTAGAGTTTCGCTTTAAAGTGTGTAATAAAGATTCGCATTAAATGTTGTAATGCGTTTGTGATGTGAAGCTCTAATTCTATTTGAAAACCAGCATGTAAGAAGATGCATCTCAATGTTGTCCTAATAGTTGTAATGATAGTAAAATTATGTTTACGAGGGAAAGGTTAAATGTTCACATAATTGGATCGTGAAAAACTCAGAGCACAGGATGTATGTTACAATCAATGGATTGTTTTTATTTGTTTAGAGATGTGAGTGAAATTATGAATGAAGTAATTCCATTCAATGTTGAGTTAGTGAATAATCTGCATTTCACTTTTTTCGCAAATAGCATTTTTCTGTTATAATTATGTATCTCTAATGTAGTGGAATTCTAAAATTTATGTAGCGTGATTTGGATGTATTTACATGCATTTAACAGCAAAATTTATGTGAACTTGTTGTTAGTGGTCATAAATGCACCATTATTTTGTAGTTGAATTTGCTCTCCTGATTGAAGATCTTGTGCCTTGACTTGATTTCTTTTGTTTTTTTTATTTTTATTTTTTCCTTACTCTGGGATTCATGTATCATTACAATTTTGCAGGATATGTATATGAACAGAAGAACTCTCCTTCAGTAAGCTTTCAATTCAACAATAGTGGTGAATTGTTACAATTTTTCCATGTTGGTGTTCACTAATATCGCTTTTCTATTCTCCCTTCACTTCTGTTCTTTTTCAAATCAGAATCAGAAAAGTCTTGAAACTTATGATAGACATGGTGTTGGTCATAATGAGTCTGAGGTATGGTGGTTTACAACTTATTGGTACCCGTCCATTTGTTCTAGCATTCTTAGGTAGTATATTGTTGGTTATAGTAACCTCACTGATTAAGTTGTGGTCTAGTTACAGTTGTGACAAATTGTTCAAATCGATAGAAGTTCCAGCATAACATGTATTTTTAAGCTGTCAAATGAGTGAATACTTCAAATTTTTAATTGGTGTGCAATAATTGTTGACGGGATATTCTCAAAACAAAGAAATGAGAAATAAATTCATCCATTTAGTAGTGTATCAGTAATCAGGAAACCTTGGTGCTTATAGTTGTGCGCAAAAAAATAGTGTATCAGTAATTAGTTAACCTTAGAATATTGTTGCTCTTAACCTTAGAATATTGTTGGTCTTAACCTCACTGGTTTAGTTATGGTCAACTTACAGTTGTCACCACAATGGCAGAAAAATTAATGGCATAAGTTGTTTTTTTTTGTTAAGTTGTCAAATGAGTGAATACTTTACTAATTTTAAGTTGGTGTACACTATTATTGATGTGATATTTTCAAAGCAAACGTAAAATGAACAAGTATATCAGTAATCAGTATACATGATTAAAACAGTGAGCAGTAATGAAGTCCAAGAGGACCGTATAAGTGGTGCACAAATCTGATATAACTAATGACACAAACATCCAAAAAGTTTAATCTTAACCCCCAAACATCAAATTCATGTTGCCTTTCCTGTAAATTTCTTCTGCAGGGAGAACAATCAAGTCATGTGAAGGAATTGGTCATAAAGTTTAGACCAACTCTTCCGAAGGTACTCTATAATACTGTGTTTGTTAAATTTTGCACTTCTTGTTGATAAAATCTTGTTGCTATAATTGTTAATTTTCTCATATCTTTTAATTGTGGAAGGAAAATGTATATGTTTATTCCTACCTACTGTAATTGAAAAGAAAAATGAACAGTTCTTGGTTGGAGGGAATCTAAGGGAGGGAAGGGAAATAAGAGGATAAATAAACCCCTCATTTGATTTTGACTCCCCTCTAATGTGAGGGGTGGTTGGAAGGAGGAAACAATGCTTAAAGTTTGTGAATTGTGCTGACCAAATTATCCTTTTTAAGCTTAATGGTTTTATTTTAGTCTAAAGGGTATAATTGTAAATTCCTATAGTTTCCAACCCCATTCTCTTCATTAAAATCCCCCCTCTGCTAAACTTAGTACCAAAAAGATTGAGGGTCAATCATGTTTCTGTAAGTGTCATCATTATAAGGTTTTTGGTTCCATTTCAATCTTAATATTTCCATCCATGTAAGTTGTTGAGGATTTCTATTTTTATCATAATTTTAGTATTCAAATAAAATCATTAGAAAGAAAAAGTGATGAAAAGTACAGACAAAGGAGGATAAGAATTCCCAGGAACAGAAAAAGAAAAAAAATTATGAAAGCAATATATCAAAAGCTGCCCAAGGTAAGTATTTTTTTACATGGCAGTTTAGAAGAATATCATGTATGCTTTACTATCCCATAGTTGAAAGGCATAAGATAATCCGATCCTAACTAACTATATGTATTAAAGGACTGCATAAACTTTGCATTATCCCAAAATATGTGCTTCTTCCATTTTTCTGAAGCATTTGTACGTAATCTACAAATTGTTCCAAAGTAGGACTCACCCAATGGTAACCAAAATCCCCAAATAAACGTTACATAAAAAAAGTGCCCACCTTATATTGCAAGAACCAGTGTCTAAAAGATTTAACGATTTTAGTTTTAAACTTGCCATTCAAGTTACAACAATTAAGCTGTAGTTATTTGCCACATTTATATTTAAAAGTGTGTATCTTGTTCAACTCCACTTTTTTTCTTTTTGATGTATTGGTAGCTTTCATTTTGCTTTTCTTTTTGTTTAATAAGACATAGATTGCGCTTTCATTTTAGTTCTTTTGTGTAGTACAGTCCTGTTTGGAGAAACTTCTCCATAAACACCTTTATGAGAGAAAAATAAGAAGGAAATATGATATTAGCTTCTCAAAAAGTTAAAATTAACTTACCTATGAGTTAAAACATAAGATTTTGAAGAAACTAAGTTAAATATGTTCTACAAGTTAATTCTTACATAAACTAATTTTAATTCATGGAAAAGCTAATTTGATTTTTCTTTCTTATTTTTCTGTCCTAAAAATCTTTATATTGAAAATTTCCAAGCACACCCAATATTTTAGTTATTTGCAGAACAACACTTCAGTTTACTTTATGCTGTCATCATTCTCGGTCAAACGTTGGGTTCTAAGAATTCACCCTTCCTTTCTAACAATTATATTTAAGGTAGTGAATTTGAAACATTTTGTATCATGATATTATGCAACCTTTGGATTTTCATAACCAATGGCTGGAACCATGGACGTTAGTGCAGCTACCTTTCTATTTTTATGATTATTTAATAACGAAAGAATAGCCTGCAAAGTTCATTCTTTGAACATGATCAAGTGGTAGTGAATATAATTAAATATTATTATCTCAGAGACTTGGACGTAATGCATATAATTTAATCTGATTATGGGAGTATAAATGGTATTATTATTGAACATGTATTCCTAATATGATAATGAGATTCGGTAATCTAGCAAGAGAATGCTCTTCTCTTTGTAATCTGTATTTTGAATTTTTATTCTGTTGTGTCTTTCCTTATGAGTTATAATTGCCATTTTAGACAGTTATAACTGTCACCTTAGCTGGGTCCTGATGGTTGATAGTATAAATAGGGTTATAATCAGTGACTTGGTGACTTTTTTACTTCTCATCAAAGACCAACACAAGTTAATATTCTATTTTCTGTGGTATGGGGATTTAAATTTCATGACAGGATGTTCTCGAGCAATATGCTCATGAAGGCAAGAATGACACCATCGATAATACTGCCAGTGATGATAAACAAAGAGGTGGTTCTACTGACACCATTGATAGGACTGCCAGTGATGATAAACAAAGAGGTGGTTCTACTAACACCATTGATAGGACTGCCAGTGATGATAAACAAAGAGGTGGTTCTGCTGACACCATTGATGCGACTGCCAGTGATGATAAACAAAGAGGTTCTTATACTGCCATTGATAAGACTACCCACATCCCATGATACCTTCTTGTATCTCATTTCCTTCCTTTTTTATGCTTTTAATTTTAAATGATTTTCAGGTTCTAAGGTGCCACCTAATGATGTTCTGCAATCACCTCCAACCTCAAATGTACGCATATATAACTGTAATTGGTTGAAACTTCTGTTTAACACATGAACCAACTAATGACACTAAATACTTCACTTTATAATATTGATCCAGGCTCCAGGTATTCTAACAATCTAAACCAGTGCAAATATAGTATCTAGTGTGACTGTTAAGATCCTGATCCAATGATCCAATAACAATAGCGTACTAAGACCTAATATAACATAGACAAAATCATGCTTTCTAACACTACCCTTCAACTAGAAAAACCAGAAGCAGAAAACATAGACAGGGTCTTGCAGCAGTTATGGGAAAATATTGCAAAAGGGAAAATCTGAGATGAGAAAGACATGATAGTATTGGGGGAACTCTATTCTGCTCAATGGAAGGGAGGAAAGGTCATGATGGAAAGTGTAGTGCTTTGCTCGCACCATGTTGAAACTATATCTTCCAATGATTATTAATTGATCAGAATGGTGCAATGCTAATAATAATATAGGTCATTCATCAATATAGTACAACCAGTACTAGCTTAGCCCAATAACACTCACAGGCTTAGTGTTACTCCCTTTGAACTATATAAGCAAAAACAAAGGTCATGTTTGGTGAGCTTAAATATAAGTAAATTCAACTACCTCAATCCTATTTGATGCTACTTTTTCAAAAATACCCCTAGTTATAAACCTAAGCACTATCCCCAGTAAATATTACTAAGGATTATTTAGATAAGGTACTTTTTTATTGTATAAATGCAAGAATATTAAATGAACTTAACTATTATTCTTAATTAGTGTGAAAGTAATTGATTTTGCTTATGTTTGAGTCCAAAGGTAGTATACACAGTATACCATTAAGTTATATAGCTTGGACACAACATTATTCTCCAGCAAAGTTCTTCGTAAGTTACTTTATATGTTGTCATTCATATAAGGACTTGAACTGATTAAATTCTGCAACAGAATCCTAGCAGTGGTCATGTTGAACAGGCCACCAACCCAAAAACAAGCTCTACCAATGAAGACAGAAATTCGTGTGAGCTCACATTTGGTAGTTATTGCCTATGGCAACAAGAACATAGACAAGAAATGAAAGAGACTTTGATTAAGAAATTGAAAGACCAACTATTTGTGTCTAGAGCTTATTATCCTAGCATTGCAAAACTCCCAGCAAAAGATAAATTGTCTCGCCAACTGAAACAGAATATACAAGAGATGGAGCACATGCTTAGTGAATCTACCTCAGATGCTGATCTTCCACCAGTGTAAGCAGATATATTCATGTTATTTTTCCTTTGTCCAAAAGTTTAATTGTCTGAGTTGCATTCTGTTTGAACTGTTATTGGAATTTCATAGTTGAAATCAGGCTAAGTCTCACCCTCAATTAAGTAGTCTTATAAAAAATAATTAATTTGTTTCGATATCTGCTTGCAGATCAGTCTCTTGTATATTAATTTGTTTTGAATCCAGATTTTCACATTTCCAGACAGTCCTTAAAGTAGTTCCAACATATTAAATACTCATTTTAGCATCATTCGTGGTTCCCTAGATAATCATTTCTTCTAGTACATATTCCCCAAATCATAGCCTTATCTTTCTTTCTTGTCTCAACTTTGTTTTGTCTTTGGGTTTACTATGTTGTTTTACCTCAAACCAAAATCTATTGCTGTCATTCTTACCTTTCAGGATTGTGACGAACCAAATCCCTTAAAAGCTCAAGGTTTTAGGTGTAGACACTTGATTGGTTTTATTATCTCTTAGCACACCCTCATGCAAAAGCCTTTGGGCTTGAAGCAAACAATGCAGTTGCTCAGTTTTACCATGTGCTAATTCAACTTTTACTCAGAAGAATTCGGGGGCAGAAAGGATTAAACTAGTTTTCACTCAGTGAATGAGATTCTCATGAACTAACTTCCAAAAGAAAAGCTCTTAGGTTTAAGTATATAAATAGTTTTATTACATCTTATTACCGGGACTGACTATATCTGTACCGCTCTTTTTTCACTTTTAAAATGCTATAAATGTATTATTTTACAGGGCTGAGAGTTATTCAAAGAAGATGGAAAATACAATTAACAGAATAAAATCAGTCCCTGTGGACTGCAACAATGTGGACAAGAAATTGAGACAAATATTTGATTTAACCGAGGATGAAGCCAACTTCCACATGAAACAGAGTGCATTCTTGTATAAACTTAATGTGCAGACGATGCCGAAGAGTCTTCACTGCCTGTCACTGAAACTAACGGTAGAATATTTCAAATCCCCTCAATACGAAGAAAAGGCTAATGAAGAAAAGTTTACTGATCCTTCCTTGCAGCATTATGCTATTTTCTCTAATAATGTGCTTGCAGCTTCAGTAGTTATCAACTCCACTGTATTTCATGCAAAAGTACGTTATACTTCTAGTCTGTATTTGATAAAGGTTGAATATTAGAGACTATAGTAATAATTTTACTTGTGGCTGCACATTGTTTCAGGAAAGTTCGAATCAGGTTTTTCATGTATTGACTGATAGAGAAAATTATTATGCAATGAAGCTCTGGTTCTTGAGGAACCAGTATAAGGAAGCTGCTGTTCAAGTGCTGAATGTTGAGCTGGACAGCCAAATGGAAAGTCCAGTGCATCTATCCTTGCCTGAGGAGTTCCGTGTTTCATTCCGTGGTTATGATAATCCGTCCATGAACCAGATTAGAACGGAATACCTTTCAATTTTTTCTGATTCACACTATTTGCTTCCTGATTTATTCAGCAATTTGAAGAAAGTTGTGGTTCTGGATGATGATGTTGTTATCCAACAAGACTTGTCTGCCTTGTGGAACATAGACTTGGGAGATAAAGTTAACGGTGCAGTGCAGTTCTGCTCAGTAAAGCTGGGTCAACTGAAAAGTTTTCTGGGCGAGAAGGGTTTCAGCCACAATTCCTGTACGTGGATGTCAGGGTTGAACATAATTGACCTGGGGAGGTGGAGAGAACTCGGTATTACGCAAACTTACAAAAAGTTGATAAAAGAGGTAAGTAAATAAGTTCTCTACAATTGCTATACATCTTTTCAGAAACACTCGTTGGAAATAACACTATTGAGAACTCTTGTTGAATATAGTAGGCAATAGGAGTGTCAAATTTGGGGCCAAGCTTCATGGATTCGCCCAAATAAACCAATAAAATGTGTCGTTTGGCCTAACTCAAACTTTTTTTGGCCTGACTTATTGCAGCTAGCCCAAATTCGAACATACCCCGCCCACACTATTGATCACTTGGGCCTATTAAGTTCTGATTAGTCTCTAACATAGGAGAGCCTTTTGATGGTTTATGATTAAGGAAAAAAGTTAGATGAAGTTAATTTTAAGAAAGCTTATGTGGTGCACATATTCTAATCTTCTATTTCTTTGTGTAGTTGAGCATGCAAGAAGGATCTGTTGAAGGTATTGCATGGCGTGCAAGCTTGCTCGCCTTTGAGAATAAAATATATCCACTGAATGAGTGGGTTGTGTCTGGACTGGGTCATGATTATACCATTGAGTCTCAGTCCATTAACACAGCTCCGGTGCTACACTATAATGGGAAAATGAAACCTTGGCTTGATCTGGGAATTCCACAGTATAAAAGCTATTGGAAGAAGTTTTTGAACAAAGAGGATCAGCTTTTAAGTGAATGCAATGTAAATTCATAATAAGTTATGGTTCCTATGTAAGCTTGCACGTTTTGGAAGTTGTAGGGTTGAGCTCTTAAGAAACAAGAGGATGCCTGTGCTTTTGGGTGCTCAATTTTGTGATCTAGTTTTCAAAGGGGTTATGTGGAAAAGAAGCAATGGTGGTGATGAGCTTGACACACCAATTATAAAATTAATCAGTCAATAAGGAACCTGGAAACTTCCCTGCATTTCTGGCAAAAGGATCAAGAAGTCTGAGTAGCCTCACTGTTTTCGAGATAGCTAATTGGTGTTGAGGATTTCCCCCACCGTGCTGGTGGGCACTATGAAGATTTATACATGAGCAAGGCAGTGGTCCATGAAAAATAACTCAAAATATAAAGACAGTACAATTGTTTGTTTCAAAATTTTATTATTCTACATGATGTAAATTATTCGTAGCTGTGAAACAGGTAGAGCTATTCGTTCTAGTTCTTTGCTTGATAATTTTGCCCCAAGTTTTTTCTATTTGATGACAAGAATGTTGTCCAACAGCTCTATGAAAGAAAAAGTAACAATTTTGTCCTCTAGCAGTACTTTAAACAGTAACTACTCTTCTTTGCAATTCATTATTGTTTACTGCATCAGTGAAACATGCTTGTCGTGGGCTATAGTATCCAAGGTCGGGAAGTGTGGTACAATGCTCTGAATATACGCTGGGACAATGAGATTGATTGAGATTGTCTATAGATTCCGCCAAAACTATAGACAACCTCCGTAAAATGTGCTTGGTTAGAGCATTTTTTTTTATGACTTTCTTACCGACTAAATTTTATAAATATGGGTTTTCTAAAGTTAAAAGGAGTGGTTTACATGAGAATTTTTTTTAATTGTTAAAATCCCATTTGTGAAATTTACATTGAAAGAATGTTTTTTTTTAATAAAGAATTATTTCAAGAAAATTCCAATGGAGATACTCTTATTTAGCCAAAAGAGTTTAATCTGATGCAAATTTTTCAAAAGTGTTACTGATAAAAGCACCTGGTGCAGTTCGTTTTGAAGTGTAGAAGACATTATCCTAGGCAAATTACTAGAGCAGTCTCTCGGACTGATCATAATGGGTTGAAACTTAGGAAGAGCGCAAGGCAGGTTGGCGGGTCAAGTCAAACCAACTTCTATTTAGAAGTTAATGCGGTTTGCCATATTTTCACAGAGCATTGTTAGAGGGAAGAACGGTTGGATGCCGCTGAAGGGATAATAATAATAAGGTTAGCTATGGATTCGAGATTAGTGTATCCATTAATTTAAATTATTTTAGATTTCTAACTTTTTACCACTTTCTTGAACACTAAAAAATAGTACACCTCGAAAACAGTTTTACGCAGGAAGCCCCAATGTTTATTAATTAATTGTTATCGGGCTCGAACTTCAAATTAAATGGAGTCTTTCTGTTTTTACTTCGGCTTACCCTCTTCGTAATTGAAGAAAATCGATAAATAAATAATTGAGCTGAATTCACATCATACTAGGAAAAAACAACTCGATGGAATTGAACTTCACCTCATTCGCTTTCAATTGTATGAAGTAATATTTCAGAAACCCGAGTGGATTAACAACACATCATACCTTTGATAAAATTTACACGAATGCGATGACTTTCAAAGTATATACTTGTTTTTAATTTTCAAACTACCGTAATGTTATCCAGAGCAATTAAAGTAATTTTTTATTAGTAAAATTTAATGCATGACTTATATTACTTTGAAGATTGCAATGTTTTCCTTTGAAATAATGGAAGTACCAAGTTACTTTAGAATGTGCAGCTTTTGATTTTCCTTTTCCTGAAACAAAAGATTGTGCTATAAATAAGAGAAAAGAACACAAGGTGTTTACAAAAAGACCGTTGAATGTTCCTAACAGAAGTAATGAACGTGGATTCCAACAGTGAACTTGTCTTTTACGGTATGGATCTCTTTTAACAGGGCTCCTTGAAAAAAGAAAAAAAGAAAGAATCCAAATCTAGAATATGCTTTCCCTTCGTGCTATATCACGCAGCCGAGAAGGCAATCAAGTCACTGCTACAAACCAAACTAAACAACCTACAATGGTCAGAGATCAATTTGAGGTAACAAAAGTTTACATTAGTGGTAAACTTAAACTGCAGGTAATACCTGAAACCGACTCTAACCATATAGTGAGAAAACCAGCAACTAACAACCGACTCACTAATTGAGGGTAACCATTAAAATCAGAATATAATAATAGTAACATACTTATAAGTTCCCTTAATAAAATACTATTAGAAAAACTCTCAAGTGCTCCCCGAGCAAGAGAACTTTCTTGCTTTATGTCAATAGTGTGGGGTACCCCTTCAACCATTTGGTCATCATCAACTCTTTCCTATTTTAACTATACCTTTTTTTTTATGTTAATGCAGAAGTGGTACACAGTAGGCAAGAAAAATCACATGCTTTGGGATCACCTAACAATCTCTCGCTAAATTAACAAGTGATGATGGATGGTACATAGGATCAGAATATGAGGTGATAACATCAGAAAAAGCCTAGTTGTGATGAGTAATGGGTGTGCCACTATGGAAGGGAGGTCTCCAAGCAGAAGCAGTGAGCAAGCAAAGGTCCTTCCAACCAAGTTTAAGGATGCCATTGTCCTCCACCAGAGTATAGCCCTCTGATGGGAACATACCAAGGAGTAGACTAGCTTGTGTTGCAGCATTACCAGCTAGAGATATACCTCTAAATCCACACTGCTGAAACTTCTCCCTCCAGTTGTGAAACTTTGGCTCCCCGGTTCTCGATGGCCCCCCTACAGCTAGCACATTGCGAATCTCCCTAGACAATAGCTGCTGCTCCACCACATGCCTCTCCTCACTCTCCTCCCCATAGCTAGACCCCAGAGAGTCAAACAACGCCGAGTAGTAGTGTATGGCTTCCACAAACCTCCCCAAGAATGAACCAGTGTTGCTTAGGTCTTGCTCTACCACAGTCACCACTTTAGGTGCCAGCCTGCATAACACAAGTCCATGCAAGAAATGGAGCATCGGAAATTAGAATAATAGTCCACGCAACTTCTGTAAAGTATATATCTTTACACACCCATTCAATTCCTACTTTCTATATCCAGTAACTCTTGCAATAACGACTTAAAAGTTGTAACTTTTTGTTGATCCTTCCACTAACTAGCCTTCAAACTCCAGAAATTATACAGTGACAATGAAAGTAATAATAAATACACTAGACCCATCACCTTTCTTTCAAACTTGTATATTATATACCCTCTACAGTTCTCTTCTTATTTTTTTGTTTCTCCCCCCATTAAGATATGTGCAGAGGGTAATTCAAAACTAGACATAATCATTGTTCCCGATCTTCCTTAGAAAAGAAAAGCGCAGAGACATAAAGTGAGTACTAGAGCCTATAAAGGTGAAAAAGGGATTTTGGGGACTTCTTTTGTGAAAAGTACTATGACTATTTCCCTATGTACTAACCCCACTCAGCTTATATCAACTCGCTCTGGATCATGCAAATTACGCAAGGAGTAATATAAACCCATGCAATGCATAGAATGAATGAATGGACTAAAACCCTTCACCTACCTCTGCAAGAGCCACAAGGTGTTGGTGTCTGAGCCGGTGACATCATAGAGGGAATGTTGCAACCAGTGAACTGCAACGGCTTCGGTTTTGCTAACATTGAGCCTCTCCGGGTCAAGGTTCCCAACTTTCTCGGCCACTGGGAAGAACTCAAAGGGTAGGCCAAGTTTGTTTGCGAAATCAGATAAACGTTTACCCGTGGCTTCAAGTGCTTCCATGGAAGTGCCAAGCCCCGTGAGCCTCACATAAGGGGCTCCACCGGGTCTTGAAGCTAGAATGTAGAACAAACCAGGCCACTGCAACCCTTGCATTATGTCCAGATCTATGATGTGCACCCTTTCTTCCCTTTCAAAAGCTTCTTGGATAGCTTGGTTTGCTGTGAAATGTGAGAACTTCACGAAGGGACTGATACCGTTGAACACTTGGAAAGCCGATGCCACCTTGTGACTTTGATGGGTGTGTGGCAAAGTGGCGTATATCCCCAAACACGAACTCACCAACCTTGCTGATATGGCTTCCGAGAAATAAGCGGCCACACGCTGCGCTGATGTGCCAAACGGTGTTGACAATTGGGAAATCTCTAGCAACATCTTGTTGGCGTCTTCTAGATTCTCAGCAGAAACAGCTTCAGCACACTGAAGCAGCAAAGTGAGGAGATGCAGACCCTCCTCGTCCTTCTTCTTCTGTTCCCGCAACTCTTCTTTCTTCTTTCTCGTGAGTGCCACCTCAGCACTGCTGGTTGCTGCTAGATCTTCCTCTTGAGGGTGAGGCTGCTTCTCTTGTGGGGGCGAATAATGGGGTGGCGGCGGCGGTGAAGGCAAAGTAACCAAAGAAACTGAAGGGTTACTGTTGGTGTTGTTGTTGCCGTTGTTATCATGGTGGTGAGTGATTGGAGGCACACCCCAATTGGACAACATGTGCTGATTCACCACCACAGCTCCACCTGATGCATCTGTGAAGTGCAAATTAGGAACAATGCCATCCACACGATTATTCACGAGCTTCACTGAGGACACAGAAGGAGGAAGAGGCACCCCTTCTGTGCCTCTTTTGTTTTGTGGGGTAGACTCAGTGAGAAGACGCAACCTGTATTCAAGAATCGTTGCAAGGTTGGGGTTGCAAGGGTATATAATCTCTCTCACGTTGCTGATTAGTTGGGGAATCGAAACACTGTTTGAGCTGTGAATGAGATCCTTCAATATACCATCGATCCAACCACTTGTGGCGGCTGAAGTGTCGTCCATGGAAGGAGAAGAAGAAGAAGAAGCAACCACGTCGACAATATTTCCACCACTGCTTCTTACGTTGGTGGTGTTGTCTCGGTTCCTTTGGCTTTGAGATGGAAAAAGTGGTAACCCTGAGAATCCACACACTGCAGGCACGGGGTTTTGCTGGTCCTGGCTTTGACTTTCAACAAGTCCTTGGAAATGATGGTGCTGGTGAGCAGTGTAGTTTGGAGCAACACCAGAGGAATTGATGGTGGTGGAAGAAGGTAGCAACATAGTGGAGTAGTTGGTTGTGACGGTCACAGTGGGGTAATTTGGAATGGCAACGTTATCTCTTGACGAAATACTACCACTATTACTATTATGGTTACTATTATTAAAATGATAGTTATTACTATTATTATTATTATTATTATTGCTATTACTACAAGTACCTGCGGCTAACGTAGCTGTGGTGGTGGACCCTTTTTCCAAGGATGACATGTTCATGTTCGTGTTGGTGGTGCTTCTACGGGGAAACCTAGGATAATCAGTTGTGGAGGAAGAGTTGTGCGGTGGAGTGACATGAACGTTAACTTGGTCCATCTCAGAAGCCATTCTTTTCCTCAGCATTTTCCTCTCACAATGAGGCTGTGGCATGAGGCCATGTAGGTTGTTGTGTTGGTCCTCGTTGTTGCTGATGTTGCCGCCAGAGTTAGATGCACTTGTGAGAGGACTAGTGGCACTTCCACTCCCGTTGTTGACATTGCCATCTTCGGTAATGTTAGTGCCACCACTGAACAAAGCACAAGCAGCCATTTGGGGGTGTAGAAAGCGAGCTATAGGAGCAAAAAAGGCGATGATTTGGGTTGTGTTCAGATCATGGAAAGAAAGGAGGAGAAGGGGAAAAAACTGAGGTTGTTGTGGAGTGTGTACGTGTGCGTTTGCTGTTTTTGCCAGTCAAATAATTCTCTGGGGGGGCATGGCTTAAAACAAGTTCATGTGTGTGAATTTTTTGCAAGAGGGGTTATGGCATGGCCAAAGTTACAAGGAGATAACGTTGTGTAGATTGGGACAGTGGGTATAGGATTCCCATTTTCCCACCTCTCTCCAACACGATTCTCTATGCCTTTTGGCTTTTGGATGGTTGCAAAAGAGGGTTTTGGGAGGGATAACACTAGCCACGGCGGTTAGTGGTTCGTCTTTGTGTGCTTTGATTTTATTTATATGTTGCTAAGCATATATAGTTTTGTTTGAGATGAACATGAACATGAACGTGTTGGAGGCATAGCATAGCATAGCATATGATATGTTAAAGAATAGGTAGCTAGAGAAATAAAGAAGAAAGAAGAAGAAGATGGAAGCGTGGTAGGTATTAAAGCAAGCTGAGATATTTTTTAAATAAATGAATACCCTTTATCCTTTACTTTGTACCCATTGATGAATTTTTGTTGAAGTTTGAAACTTTGAATAGTAAAAATTTGTGGGGTGGAAGATGAATGATTGAAGGTGTTGGGGATTAAAAAAAGGATATAGAAAGTGTCGCGAGGAACGAGGAGCAGAGGGAAGAGCTGTCAAACCTCAGTTCCCAAAAATCTGAATCGTAGCGTTTGACATTTTGCTTTCAACTGCGGCATCACCAACCAGCTTTTTCCTCTTGACTTCATCCCAATTTTCCCTTTTTTTTTTCTGCCATTAACAAATTTGTCAAACCAACCACTGCAACGGACACATTACTCAAAAGCTGGCACCTAAATCAATGACCTAAAAGGAACCTCAGAATAGCGCCACTTCTTCATCCTACTTTTTCAATTTTTTCTCCTTTGTTTCCATCACAAAAGGAAAAATCTTCAAAATTATAAAAAATATCAAAACAAATACTTCGAGCTCGTTTATTAAGTTTAGTAAGAAGTAGTGTGTGAATTTGCTCTCTCGCAAATCATTAAAAAATGATTTAGATAATCCAACTTAAATTCAAAGACAATCGTGTTACTAATAATTTGATTCTCTTCGTTTTTTATATTAATATCATTTGTATACTATTGCCTCGTGTTTTGTTACTTTGATGGAGAAAAATATTTTGAGAGAAAATTATGATCACCTTGTTAGGTTTCTTTTCAAATCATACTCTTACTCTTCAAATTTTTAATTTTTTTACTTGTTTGATTAAGTAATACAACTCTCTTTGTAAAGTTTAATCATCACACTCTTTGGAAAATACTTCTTCTTTATATTATAATAGATAGATTTTTAACTTTCAAAGTTATTTGAAATTAACTTATATTTTTATGCCTTAATAACTTTTTCTCTGTCAAAATAAAGTGTTTATTAAAAGACTATTACTTTATTTTAACAAGTGACTATTTATTATTATTTTTAATTTGTATAAGATTAGTAAGTTATTATGTTAACGAAGTTCTTCGTGGGGATTTTTAACAAAATTTCACCTCAGTTCTTTTCGTGAGGTAATTTATTTTGTGTGTTGCAGTTTTCCTGATTCTTTTTATGTATATCCATTGTTATAAAAAATAACTCGTCCACTTTTTTGACATTTTAACTTCTAACTATTATACCCTAACTATTATTTGACTTTTAATTTCAGATGCATTTTATAAAATAAGTCATTTTCCACTACATATACCATAAATATTGTTGGTTATATAAGTTTAAAACTGAAAATAAAAACTTAGTCTTTCGAATGTAGGTTTCGATTTAACCTCCTAATCTTTCAATGTTTCATTTAATGTCATGTTTGTCTTTTTATCACAATAGTGTTAAAATATTAGAATTTAGGTTTTCTCATTTCTGACTAAGACTTGAATTTTTTTTTTCCTTGTGAAATGTTCTTTTGGAATAATTTATAAACAATTTTCAAGTGTTTGTGAAAAGTTAAAACTTAGAAAGAAATCAAAGTTAAAAGTGCATAAATCTTATTTTTTGTTTTATTTTTCATTGTAAATATTGTAAAATTACATATAGTCTCAGATTAAACATTCAAATAGTTTATATAATAATATTTTTTAACACTTTTAAAGTGGATAGTAAACTAGATTTTGCATTTTATTTTTTTGACTTATAAAGATTTGAGATTAAGATTTAACTAGATCTTTACTCTCCAAGTTAATGTTGTTATCCTTTTATTCCTTAATTTTATTTTTCATAACTTATATAAAAACTTGTAACTATGTAGGTCAAGTATTCGCCTTCTATAAATAGATATCCCTCCTCAATTTACCTTAAATATCTCTCTTCTCCTTTTTTACATTTATTTATTCTAAGTTCTGATCCTTAATATTAGTAAAAAAAAATCTTCATAAGCCACTACAATACCTTTAATTATACCATGCATCTCTCACTTCTTGACGGGAGTATCTATGATACTTTTAAAAATAATGATAAGAGGAATTTTCCTTTAATTATATAACATGCACGTAAATTTGAGATCTACATCATGTTGCTTTGTCAAATTTAGTAGTCATCAAATTAATTTTTGAAAACATAAACGAACATTACGCATTTGCATTAGTTTGAAAGTGCTTTTTTAGAAACCGTGATTCCTATCCTAACGAAAGAAACAAGAATTAAGCAGTTCTGACAAATTGTTTTTAAAATATAAAGAATGATTGGTAGTAGAAGTAGAATGTATAGAACAAAACATTTCGCACTATCAAATCAAAGGTTTTGGTGCCATATATATCAAATATTAAACTCTCTACCTTTCCCTTTCTTTCACTTTCATCTTAAACTCCAACAAAAACAAATTAAACTATTACTAAAAACCCTTTGTTTCACGCCACTCCCTATAAGGAAATATGCAACCAATGCTCCCTTTGGAAATCTACATCACAATATACACATTTTATATTATAACCACAGGGAATGTTCACATTGCTTTTAATAGGTGAGAATAAATAAAGTTCCCTTCTCAAGTTTTTGTGAATTTGTTTTGAATTTGTTATTAGAAACGGAGGAAAAGTTCATTGATCTAAGAAATTTAGGTGAAAAAATAATGATTAAGTATTAAATTAGTATTTCATTTCCCTTAATATTATACGATTATATATATATATATATATATATATATATATATATATATATATATATATATATATACACGCACGCACACATACATATAAACTAGATATTAAGTATTATAAAGATTGAAAAGTAAAAGTGTTTGAGTAATTCTTCCAAACATTATACAAAATATTAACTTATTATTGATCATTAATCTTTACCAAAAACTTAGTTGATATTTTTAGTAAAAAAAACTATTTTTATTTGTAAGATTGGAACATCGATCAAACGTTGCTTAAAGAAATTAAATTTAATATTAGTAATACCCACTATTTATTAGTGTTAATAGGTTAAAGCTGACCACCTTAATTTAAAAGTAATAATATTCATTATGTAGCCGGTGGTTATAGGAGAATCTTGGTTTTTGTTTTAGAAAAACTTACAAACATATTTTTAAAAATAACTAAATGTGTTGCAAAATTAAGTTCATTCTCCAAACATTCTCTAAATCAAAGGAGTGCTATAAAATTAATTTTAATCTTTAGGTAAACTTTGACTGATGTCTATCAGGCGATCAGACAGAGATTCAAAAGGGTTTTCAATTCCAAGAATAATAATTTATTCAACTATAGTTTACGAACGATGAAATTGTCACATTGACACCAACGGAACTTTAACAATTTCTAAACTTTACTTCTGTCTTGAATTTGACAAAAGATGGGAATATTTGGGTCTTAATATTCTAGGATTAATTTAGCCCCAAAAGTTGACATAAGTTATTGAAAACGTGATTAAAAGAAACGAAAAACTTCTTAGAATGCATAGCATAAGGATGTGCTACATGTGTTTTTTTAATCTAAGTATATTTTAGTTGAAAGACAATTTGTGAAAAATTTATTTCACTTTCTAACCTATATTTGAATTTTAATTTGTCATTATATGTTCAAAATTTCAATTTATCACATTAGTTATATCGCTTAAATAATAAAGTATTATTAGAGCTAGAACAAATCGTAGAACAAAGATGCTTCTAAGTTATATTTTCTTATAGCGGTAAAGTTATAACATAAAAACATTTTTTTTATGTTTTAAACTTTTTATATATTGATTAATTTTAATTTTAAGGAATAAGACAATAATTGTTTTATATAAAATAACACATGTAATTATTATATTGATGGTATTGAATTAAGTATGTTTTGATATATATACCTTTTGTTGATTGAAAAATAATTTATTTAAGATGATAAGAGTTATAATATTGAGTAAGTTGACCATTAAGTGAAATGAGATATTTAAGATGGTAATTTAAATATGTAGATTGAGATATTAGATGATAAGAGAAAAAAATAATATTTTAACATGTCACTAAGTTAAATTGTGTACGAAGTTGTCATGATTGTCTAATAATATTTTGTAATTCTTTGAGGAAGAAAATATATATTATAAATAAATTATTTTCATAATTAAGGTTAATAACATTAATTTTTATAAGATACTTATTGGTAGATACAAAATATGAAGAAAAAACATTGTTTAGGTTGTTTAGTTAATAAATATATTTACAAAAATATAATGTTTTAATATTTATTTTTATTATATAATAATCGTCCTTAACATGATGTTGCAGAATAGAGTTAGAGATTAGAGTAGAAGTTTTTAATTTACATAAAATTTTGTATACTATGAAATTAAATATCAAAAAATTTAAGTTGTTAGTGAAATGAAAATGTTACAAGTAACATTAATATTGACGAGAACAAAATTAATTACAAATTACACATATAACAGCATAATTAACGCAGTAATTATAACATAACCTTGCAAAGAAATATACAAGCATTACAAAGATAGAACTCACAAAAGACGAGGTTGTAAATTTAAAAGTTCGATAATATGATCATACGATCTCGAATTTTAAAATCGAATGGATATAAAAAAACTGAAAAATAATTTAAAAAGTAAAAAGAAAATCTATCAAGATCAACTTTTTCTCGGACAGTTCTACTTTTTATTTAATCAAACAATTTAGTTTGAATTTCTAATGAAAAACAAAGAATCAAATCAACAATTATTAAATTTTTATTATATTTAAATATAATATTATGTATTTAAAAAGATTAAATGATATATATATATATATATATGAGTGTGCCTCTTAAATATTATTTTAAAATATATTACATTTACGAATATAAAAAAGTTAAAATTATAAATATAAATCATACAGAAACATTAATACATTTGTACATTTTTTGTTATAAAATATTTAACATTTTATGCCTATAAGTATTTAAGAGTTTTGTAATAATTCAAAATATAAAAATCTATTCAAAATCTATTGTAAGATATTTTGTAACGTATCACAAAATAAAGTAGCACAACTCAGTATTCTACTAATCATTATTAAAATTCATCAGTATATAGTGATTCTTTAATCTTAAAGTACTTCAAAATCATATATAGTTCTAAAAGTTTTTAAAATAGTCTTATCACTGTCAACATCACTCAGCCCAAGTGATGTCTACAAATCCATATGCAACACTATTTATTCTCGTGCCAAAACACAATTATTACATTCAGATATCAAAACATAAGCACAAAAAAAAAAACAAAGAGTGAGCTAACCAATTTTAAGCAATTCAAAGTCATTCAATCAAGTACAAAGTTTAACACAACTCAAACACCTCAAAATCATCAATCTTAGTCAATTTCATACATCATTACAATTATAAGACACTGACACACTATAGACCCGACTTTACTTCCAAAACACTCATGCATTGAATAGACCCCGAAATATGTACGTGTCATACAACTTCAAGTTATGAATTCACACATCCTCCAAACCAAGGAATCATCTATTACAAGGTTAGTCTACCTAAGACTTTTTTTACCACCTATGTTTTCAAGTTGCAGTTACATCCTTCAACTCTCACCACCTAGTAATGATAATGATCATCTAATTTGATTTGTATTACTAGTAGAGTCAAGATATCAATCGTTGTTTATTAGATCCTTAGATAATGCACTTCCTAATTGACCTAGGCACAGGTGTTTTCTTTCCTGGAAACACTATACCTAGATATTGACCAACTTCATCAACACTTTTAACAATAACACATCAGAATATATATATATCTACTCATGCATTCTTTCACTTTTCAATCTTTTCTTTCCTGGAAACACTATACCTAGATATTGACCAACTTAATCAACATTTTTAACAATAACACATTATAATATATATATGTACTCATGCATTCTTTCACTTTTTAATCTCAATTTCAAAAATGAAAAAAATTACTAAACCACTAATATTATTAAATTTAAATTTTCAATTAATATATTATATTAAATTCATATATTACATTACAAAAGAATAAATCCAAACAAAAAAATTCAATATTTGTTTAACTTAAACGAAAGTGAAAATAATCCAGAAAGTATTTTTGTTTTATGACCATTCTCTCTCGAACGATATTTAGATAAGAATGATCTTGAAATAATGTCCTCTCTAAATTATTTTCGTTTAAATAAAACAAATTTTGTTCAAACAAAAGCAATAATATTTTTGCTAAAACCAAAAGGTACCTAAACAATTGAATGTTTTGACAATAATTAAATATTAAAAATTATTACTAACTTCTTTGTTTGAAAAACATCTTACTATAAAACTAATTAACTCTTTAAAACGACTTAAACTAAAAAGCGTTTAATTATCTCAGAAAGCAATTTTCAATTTTAGTTCCAAAATTGATGTGTGTATAAAAAGTCGAAAACCAATCTAAAATAAAAGTTCTCAATTTTGGTGTTTTTTTTAAAGAGAAAATTGTAAAATTAGAAGGAAGGGGGAAAAGGCACACGTCTTTCAGAAGTAAAAACAAAATTTTAAAATTTAATTTTTGTCCTTATTTAGATTCTCTCTAGCCAACAGTAAACTATTGTGCACTGGTTTTGGTGAACTTAAAGGTAAACGTCTTTGTACTGCAAAAAAGATTAAAAAGGTAAATGTCCTTGTAGTTCATTGGTAATATTTTATTAATTATATTTTATATATTTTATTGTACAATATAATATAGTACATTTCCCCCTCGATTATTTTTTATTTTGTTTCTAGCCATTCTCGTGTTCTGTGCCCTACTACTACTACTATTACCCATGCACTTGTTAATTGTTACAAATTGCAATTCCCTTCTAAAAAGTCATATTTTTGAAAAGTTAACACTATTGTGTCTACCAACTAGAGTAGTTATAAAAGCTTGAACAAATTAAAAATTCATAGGTTAAAAAGTTGTAATCTAAGTAGAAACTGTATACGAGGAGAAGTAGAAATTTAATTGCAAAAACTAAATCCTTTAAACTATTAAACAAAACCAATTTCACACATTACAGATTTTGTGGGTTGTTACCCCAATTTCCACCTCAATATACAATTATAAAAAAATGTTAGTGTAAAAATAATATTTATGATTTAACAGAAAAAAATCCTCCTCCCAACGTAATAAAATATTTTTCTTTCCCATTAAACCTATTTTTTTATAAAATTAGGCAAATAAATATTTATGATTTTTATTTATATAAATAGACCAGACCTACAAATAATAAATATTGAATAAATTTGAAAAAATTTACTTATGGAATTTTCTAAAAGTACATATATCTAAAAAAATCAACATAATATTTATTACAAAAATTATCACATATAGCTATATTTAATAGTCTTACTATAAAATATTATTTTTAAAACATAAATTTAAAATTTAATTTAATTTTGAAGTTTATATCTAGTTATATATATTATAATTTAATCATATTTTTCAATTTAAATATTTTAAGGAACAGATGCCTAAATAAAATTAGAAAAAATTCAATACTAACTTATCTGATAAACCTAAAAACTTAAAATAAGTTTTGAATGATTTCATAACAAATTCCCTGCTCAAGTCAACCTTAGAAAATACATGACATTTAGCTCCTATTATATATAACTAATTGAAAATCATTATTAAAAAATAAATTTTGATTTTATAGTAAAATCTTATCGAAGATTGAGGAAAGAAAAAGGTGCATAAAAGGTGAGGGGAAAGTTATTATTGTGATGGTGGCAGTGTCAGTGATAGTAAGAAAAAGTAAGAGCACGTGAGAGACAGACACTCGTAAAAGGCCACATTTTGCTCAGAGTATTGTCACCATTCAATAAATGACAACACTCTTATATACCACACAATTTCGTAAATTCATTCTTTCAAAACTACCAAACAAGATCAAACAAAGGGAACAAATCTAATTCTAAACTCCAATTTCTAAACATGCAAAATAAATAACTGTAATTGGATAAACACTAGATTTATTTGTCTAATTTTCTTAATAAATTTATTTGAGAAATATGCTATTTTCTTTCCCATAAATACACACCTCTTCATTAAACAATAATTGGCTTGCATTAACTGATACATAGATGGCTTTCATTTGGTTTATCTGCAAACTATAAATATTTATATATTTTCAAACTTTTTTTAAATAATTAATTTCAAACTGATCATCTGTCAAACATACAATTATACATATTAAAGATAAAAATCACTATAATTAATTACCCACCAAAATATTTTGATTAGAAAATATAATTTACCAAGAACACAAGCTCTTGTATGTAAATATTATTATTATGCTATCGTAGAAAGTAGTGATTTATATATAAGTTCAGTTCCAATTATAAATGCGTAGCTACAGAATATCTTATTTAAAGGTGGTAAACGAAAATATTTAGGAAACATGTATATAGAAGCTTGTACGAATGATAATATCGCATAATCCAAACACCAATCGTACATACATCATACAAAATCTCATTTCTAAGATTATGTTCGACTGAAATTGGTTTACATGCTTAGATTTTTTCTTACGTGAGTGAGTGGTCCAATTCTGTACACAAATTACGAGAATTATTACATTTTAAAAATATTATAAAAATATATAAGTCATTTTTAAAATATTACAAAAATATGTGTGTATTTTAATGTAGCACAGCTTCATTTATAAAGACGACTCCATCTTCAATATAAAAAAGAATGCAAAAAAGTTGTCAAATAAGAATATTTGAAGTGGTAAATAAATCATTCATTAAACACGATATTGATTTGTGTTACTTATTGATATGGATTTGCTTTTAATGGCAAAGTCATAAAAATTGGTAGAGATTAGTCTTAAAAAGATGGTGTTGGTCCCTTTCAATTCTATTAGCATTGTTTATATTACAAATAGTATATCGTATCATCAACTGTCTGCGTGATTATGAATAATCTCATTCCTTCTTTCACCAAACCAATTTTCGAAAAATAACGCATGCTTCTTTTCTCCTCAATATTAGAAACTTAATATTAGTTTGTTAAAAACGAAAACCAACATGTTCAATACTGCATGGCTTCTATGTATTCAATAATCACAAATGAAAAATGGTGATGTGTCTTATGTAAGCATTAATATTAAGTAGATCAAAAGTGAATAACAACTATTTTTAGAGGACTAATTTATGTATAATTTTTTTAAAGAATTAAAAAACTAATTATAGTTTTTGGAGGACTACTTTTTTCATATTTAAAAAAACAAAAAACAATATTATCAAACTAAGAGATTACAAATATTATGTTATGGTACACCTCTAACATTATCCATAATATAATACAGTTCCTTATTTTCTTAAAACTACAATTAAAATCTTTAATATATAATACTCAATTTTTTTTTATATTTATACCATATGGTCATTATGAAACATGACTGACAACATCTATTCATAAAGTTCTTTGTAGTTTAACAACTACTTAAGCTTAGAAGACTAATGTACCATACGAGTATTTGAGTATATGACGGCTACCAACAATAAGTTGTCAGCCACACTCATGAGTCATATACTACGGAAAACACACAGGTCAACAAGTATCCAGTCACCTTTAACAAACCAATCTCCCCATCTTCCTTACATAGGGAACAAGCATCTAATCTCTTGACAAAGAAACAAATATCAATAAATGGTGCACCCAGAAAGTAAGATTGAGTGAACCTTATACCTTCACCTTTTTTCTGACACAGAGTGCAGAGCAACAATCATATCTCAAAAGAGGCTATACACCTTCCTTCTGACACAAAGAGCAAAACAACAATCATATATTTAACAGAAGAGCTCAAATAGACAATCATCACATATGGTAGTATAAATAGTGAACAGTAAACAGAATGAAAGGTACGTTATAATCAACTCCAATTTACATAATATACTTTTGATAATTGAATAGGTGTTCAATATTCAATTCATAAGCTTTAAATAAAAAAAACCCAAATTCACAGTTTTAAAATATTTTCAAATGATTTTCAAGAAAATAATTAAAATATACCAGACAGTTAATATTCTTTTTAATGTGTGATTTTATCACTAACATCTAATATTTACTTTACCGATCATAATATTTATTTATAATTTAAATTCTATATGAACTTCAATAGTTTGTTTTTTATGGAACAAGGAATAAATATAAATACATTATTTTGTTTTTAATATATAATAAAAATAGAACTATTATTAATTCGGTGTGTAAGATATAATCCAATTAGATCATATAAGTACTTTATGCTACTATCGTTAATAGTTTAATATATTAACAAAACTTAATTTTCTTATCATTTTTGTTCGTACTGGTTCATTTCTTACTCTTACACCGATGTGGAAAAAAAAGTAATAAGATAAGTTGAGTTACTTCTATTCTCATACCATTTGTCATATTTTTTTTTAGCATCACTTCTATTATTATTATTATTATTATTATTATTATTATTATTATTATTATTATTATTATTATTTCTTTACTATCATCATCTCCTTATCACCATTTTCACATACCTCACATTTACCATAAATATTATCTCTCTCCATTAGAACGATACATTAATTAGGAGGATCATCACGTAGGAATTGTTTATAACAATCACTGTCGCTTTTATTATTGTTATTAAAACTGCTACCAATCTTCCATCACCATCAACATTTATTATTGATACCACATTGCAACTTAACATGTTATTATTGTGTCTATGTGACAGTGCATACCAATACAGAATCTAATTAATATTTTTCTTATTGTATTATATCACATTTACCATATCGAACCACCCAACGAATGTTTAAATAATTAAAAATACCAAGTACGTAGTATTTGTAACGAACACGGTAACATAATATATTATAATAAAATGTAATACCAAATAAAGAATTATAAGCATTAAAAACATAAATACTATATTTTATCCAGACTTTTTATAATCCCCGAAGACACTTTTGTTATATGAATAATAATATTTTGGCATAGTCATGTTTGTGAGAACTAAAAAATCCGTTGGTGTTGACGTTGTTTCATCAAGATCGCAAGCAGTAGATTCACTTCAGAAACCCTACCCGACATTGCTGACCTTAAGACAAATATTGATTTTGATGGGTCATGCATCAACCATTTTATTACTGAGATTTCCTCCTTTCATCACATTCACAAAAATAAATTTAACAAATCATTATTTATATATGCAGTAACTTGAAACTAAATATCTCCGAATAGTCTAATAATAGTGTTATAAATTTTAAGAAGTAGATTTTAATTTAATTATATAAAATATATTTAGATAGTAAAGTTTGCATCTATTTACTTTTCAATATGCATAAAATTATATATTTAAAAGTGGTCTGATAGACCTAACAGTTTTATTGGAATAAGTTTTGATATTATTTTAAGATGTAGACTTTAAACTTAATTCAATTTTATAAAATCGGTCTGTAAAGTGAGATTATTAAATATTCAATTGTGAACTTAAATCTCATATTAAGTGAAAGGAATAAAATTGAGTAACATATAAAAAAAGAGACCTACAAACCTAAGGTTTTAAGATTTTAAGTTGAAGGTAGTATCATTTTCTTCTATGGATAAGTGAGTCTAAATCTCATATTGAATAAAAACGAAAAAATTGAGCAACATATAAAAAAAACTTACAAACTTAATGTCTTTAGATGTTAATGGAAGATTTGTGTGATTTGTGAACCAGACTCTTATTTTATTCTTTCAACAATATTTAGATCTAATTGATACATTAATGTTTAAAACCAATAAAACTTCAAATTTACCATACAGTAAAAATGAAAATGAAATTAAACCTACTAAGCCAAAAATTGTTATTCAATCAAGTGAGTTTGAGTTGATGCGTGAGTTAATAATAATGATTGTTGATTCCCAACCTAGAAAGAGTGGGTTGTATGATGACAATGGGAAAAGTCCAAGCATTAGATGATTGAGATAAAATGGTTGAAATTGAAATTGCAAAATGTTGTGTTGGGGCATGAAGATCCTTGGTCCTCGCCGGTTATCTTGTTAAATGGTGGAGCCTGGTGGTGTGGGTGTTGTAGTAGCATGGTGTAGTACAAAGTAAGAGAGAAAGTTGAAGATAGATTGATGAGATACATGTTTTGTCTTTGCTTTTAAAGCTAACTTGCTTGCACCATGTTTTTGGACTTAGCTAACACCATTTTCACTTTTCTACTTACTCCTTCGTCTTTTTCCTATCAAGTGCAAATAATTCACTCAAGTTCATTTCCCCTTCTCCTTTCTTCATTCTCCTTCATGTGACTTCTTCTTTCTTCATCCTCCTTCATGTGACTTCTTCTTCTACCACCTTTTAATAAACAGAAAATAAACCCTTCTTCATATCTCACCCGTGCACACCCCATTCTAAAACAATGTGCTGCAAGAATCAATGAATCCATCTTCATGGTGTCATTATTCAATCATATAAAAAATTTCATTATTTTTCACATATGATAATAAATTCTTTAAAGTGTGAAATTTACTAAGGTTTATTTAATTGATTAATATAAGCTACTGATGGATGATATTTATTTTAATCAATCCAATGTTAACATGAGTTTTATGATGTATATTTAATTTATTATTTTTATGTAATAATGGATTAAATGCATCTATTTAAGCTTATAATAGTTTCTCTGTTTGAGATAATGAATTCATAAATTAATTAGATGATGTTACTAGTTTTTTTTTTTTTTAATGCGTGGAATGAGTAGCAGAGAATATTAAGTCTATGGAAAGTTAGTTGTATGTTGTTTAAGATTAAGTTAACATTTACATTGTGAGGTTACTAATCACTAAAAAATAGATAGATTTATTTGAATTCAAAGTTGAAAGTTATAAATGATAGTTAGAATGTAGTTTTTTCTGCGTCATTTTCATTAGGGAATAATTGATGCATCTTATTACTTTATTCAAATTTATTACTGGTAATTTTACATTATTATTTTTGTATTGTATAATCTACTTTAATCCCTAAGAATAAAGAATTTAGAAGTCTAACTTTGTAAAAAGTATGGAATAACAAGATAGAAGAAGAAGCATGACACTGTCCAACCAATAATTGTGTTTTAGATAAATTATTGTCTATTGATTAATCATGTCCAAATATCTTTTGGTTCCCGTACTTCTCCCTCCTTCTATATAATTGTGTTTAATGGGAAAAAAAATTGAAGCTTTTTAGCCTTTTCCAAATTGCTGGGCATGAGGTTTGAGAGAGATGAGTAAGAAAGTGATTAATCTCTGGGCTTGTTTACAGTATTCTCAACAATCTCATTATGTTGTAATTTTTTTATGCATAATGTTTGTAATTTAGGGTCTTTTTTTTTTTATAGTTTATGGTGCCTTTGGTAAGTTTTTGGAGTTTTTATAAGTTTACCATTTTTAAATTGAATATTATTTTCTGTTGGACGAATATTTCCTTAAGTGGTTTTTGTCAATTATAGTGTTTAACAAGACTTTTTTTTTTTTTTTGGAAAACTGGAATCATATAAATGTTATGTTAGTCATATGCAATTTCTATGAATTTTCCATCAACTCATAATGTGTAGAATTTTTTTAGTATGTGTTGGTTAGATATTAATTAAATGACTGTGTTAGATGAGTTCTATATACCTAGAAATGTGATCTTCACATAGACAAACTCAAAACTGAGTATTTATGTTGTTTGTGACTTTTGTTTCACCATGTGTTGTGTGCAAATATATTATTCATATTGTTGGATTGATAATGAACTGTTTCTTATGGGGTTAAGTGAACTTGTTAGTAAGTTCATTAATACTAACTAAAGCCTAATTGTGATATTAATAAATGCTATCACAAAAATTAATGAATATGTAAAGCAATATGACAAACTTGAAATGATGAGAATATACACAAAACTTAATAAAAAGTTGGGTATGATATATCTAGTGCATCTTATATGAAATTGTAGGTGATTATATGAAATTTTGTGTTTAAAGGGTAAAAATAGTGTTTAATGAAGTGGAATATGAAGACACACTAAACATAATGATAAAATATTATCAAGCTAACATTTTGAGTATGGGGCTCTCTGAAGATCTATTGTCTAGAGTTATAGAAGTCTCATAAATGAGTAAGGTTAAAAATAACATCAAATTCACAATATAAAAAGCTGTTTAAAAATTTTGAGAAGCTAAAGTAAAACCTTGTGCTCATTATCTAAAAATCAATATCTTATTTTATTATAGATGAATCCTTATGCTTAAGTACGTGTTAAAAGTTTAAACTACAAATTTATATGAAAACCTAATTTAAAAAAATAGAAAAAAAACAACTTTAGATTACTTTCAAATTTCATCATGGCGGATTACTCTCATTAAACTATTAAAAATATTTGTTATATTAAAATTTGGTCTATGTTAATATGGCAACACCATTCTCTGTCACAGAAACAATATGCAACACATGGAGAAAAAAGGACACTTATAATGAGACAAAGACTACTCAAAAAAAATCTTTTATGTTTCAATTATTACAATAAATAGCAAACGTTGTCCACTAAAGTTTGCTTCAAAAAGGAGTAAAGAAAATATTGATATTTATTTTTCTTTGTTTACCTTTTTAATTCAAATGATTTAAATTTGTTGAAATTATATTTAAATAATAAAAGTGATAAGTAGGACAACTTATATACTCAAAAGTTATAATTTTTTTTTTCTATTTTTTTCCAAATCATTTAAACTTTGTCGAACAACTTATAAAAACGTTAAATTGTGAAATTATATTTCAATTAAGAAATATTAATATTGTCATAACCGGGTCACGACGGGGACGGCGAACAAAAAATATATTTATTTTAATTTTCAAAACAGAGGAGTCGTCACCATAGTTTATTAGAAAAAACTATGGAAAACCAAAAACAAGATAAGGCAAGTTCGCAAAACCGGATTTAGAGTTCGGGAGTCGGTTACATGTGGGGAATGTGTTAACACCCCCACAACGCCCGTCCTAAGACGGTACCTTTAATTAAATAAATAATCTGAGTGTAATTTTTTAAAACATTTATTTTCCCAAAAAAGATATTAAGATAAACACAAACAAAATATTTTTTTGGTTTTAGGGAGTCCGGCAAGGTTTGACCTTGCTCCTACGTATCTCCATTTAAGGGTGGAGAATTAGGGTTACGTAGTTCTTTGATGATAAGATTGTTGATTATTTTGATTTGTATTTTTGAAAGTTTATGTTTGAAAATAAGGTAATTGAATGGTGTCAGTGCCAGGTTTAAAGCCTGGGCTTTGAGGAACGGTGCTAGGTTTAAAGCCTGGGCTTTGAGAAATGGTGCCAGGTTTAAAGCCTGGGCTTTGAGGAACGGTGCCAGGTTTAAAGCCTGGGTTTTGAGGAACGGGGCCAGGTTTAAAGCCTGGCTTTGAGGAACGGGGCCAGGTTTAAAGCCTGGGCTTTTAGAAACGGGGCCAGGTTTAAAGCCTGGGCTTTGAGAAACGGTGCCAGGTTTAAAGCCTGGGTTTTGAGGAACGGGGCCAGGTTTAAAGCCTGGGCTTTGAGAAACGGTGCCAGGTTTAAAGCCTGAGCTTTGAGGAACAGTGTCAGGTTTAAAGCTTGGGCTTTGAGGAACGGTGCCAGGTTTAAAGCCTGGGCTTTAAGGAACCATGCCAGGTTTAAAGCCTGGGCTTTGAGGAACAGTGCCAGGTTTAAAGCCTGGGCTTTGAGAAACGGTGCCAGGTTTAAAGCCTGGGCTTTGAGAAACGGTGCCAGGTTTAAAGCCTGGGCTTTGAGAAACGATGACAGGTTTAAAGCCTGGACTTTAAGGATTGGGGTATATATCAAATTTGGTGTTGGAAAATAACATGCGACAGTTACATGTAACATAGAATTTTTAATGAAATCATGCATGCAAAAATTGAACATGACTCAATGAAACTCAACTTGGGTTAAGGGCATTTTAGTAATTGTGGAGAGTGTGGGTGCGGAACTTAATTAATGGGGGTGTAGGAAGTAACCCCACCAATAAGAAACTCAATCTTGGGTTAAGGGCATTTTGGTAATTGTGGAGAGTCTGGTTGCGGAATTTAATTAATGGGGGTGCAGGAAGTAACGCCACTAATAAGAAACTCAACTTGGGCTAAGGGCATTTTGGTAATTGTGGAGAGTTTGGGTGCGGAACTTAATTCATGGGGGTGCGGGAAGTAACGCCACTAATAAGAAACCCAATCCGAGTTAAGGGCAGTTTGGTAATTGTGAAGAGCTGGAGTGTAAATCTTAATGAATGGGGTGCAGGAAGTAACGTCACTAATAAGAAACTCAATCTAGGCTAAGGACAGTTTGGTAATTGAATAGTGGTGCAGGTGCAGGCTCAAACCAGTGGGGTGCAAAGAACAGCTCCATAATCAGAAGCCCACTTACGTTAAGGGCATTTCAGGAATTGGAAAAATGTGGGTGCAGAACTCAATAAACGGGGGGTGCAGGAAGCACCTCCACTAACTGCAACTCAGCCTAAAGCTAGGGGTATTCTAGTAATTGGGGGAATAAAAGGTGCAGGCACAACCACAGGGGGTGTGTGCAGCACCCCCACTAACTAGAAACCCATCTAGGGTTTGGAAGGCACATGCTATGGAGACAATGGAGGCGGTGGCAGCCATGGTTGGAGAGGGTCGAGGTGGCTTGTGTTGGCGGTAGCCGCCACGGGAGCGGTGGCGGCGTCGGAGGCTACCGACGGCGGCGGAGGTCACCGACGGCGGCGGCGGCGTCGTTCGAAGTAGATAAGTGGTGTTTTCATGGCTGTTTTGCGGTTGCCCGTGGTGGGGCTCACGACATTGCTATCCATGGTGGTTTTGGATGCTTTGGTGGTGGCTTTTGAAGCGTGGGTTGGTTGCTTGGTGCAATTTGTCATAGTATGTGTTGTATAGGAAACATAATGCAAAGATGGTGCAAGGGAGAAACATAAACACAGAAATGTAGTGGAACATGCGTTCATGGAGATGGAGATGTATGTTGATCCAATAGGAATAATTGGGGATGCTTTTTATTTTATGCAGTAAAACTTAAAACAAGTAAAAAGAAAAATATACCTGATGCTTTCCCTTAGTCTCTTCCTCTCTCTGTCAGGAGTAATTCCTCTTTTTTTCTCGTGTCTTTCTTGCTCTTCTCAAATGTTTTTTCTCCCCCCGTCCTCCTTCCGTTCTCTTCCTTTTTCATATATCTCTTTTTTCTTTTTTTTATATTATTTTATTTGATACTTTTTTTTGAGAAACCAGTAGTTTAGTTCAGAGAGGTTACCACTCTTTGACTCATTCATATTTATTATTTTTAAATTTTTTTAAAACTAATATTAAAAATGAATCTACCCAAGAATAAGACTTAAAACACTTTTCAACGGTAAAAAACAATTATTTATTATTAATTTTATTTTTAATTAAGTGGAGAACATGAGTTGTTATCTGAGTGGTTTAAAAATTATTATTTACAAATATTTATTTATTTATTTAAAAAAACAATACGTGGAGTTAAGGAGTGAGAACATGAGAGTCTATTGCAATTGACTCATTCTTTTTATTATTATTTTATTATTATTTATTTATTATCTTGAACGTACAAATCAAGTAAATCAAGTAAGCCTTCCTTTTTTTTTTATTATTTATTCTTTTTTTTGAATATATATTTATATATA